>Ga0115008_10003962_pt1 | contig 12257 bp, 10 predicted proteins | sample FraStrMetagenome_FD_87164 | JGI IMG/M metagenome (GOLD analysis project Ga0115008, IMG submission 87164) | Marine eukaryotic phytoplankton communities from Arctic Ocean - Fram Strait ARC3M Metagenome | ecosystem: Environmental > Aquatic > Marine > Oceanic | place: Fram Strait | collected...
AACGGACCTTGCAATTGGGGGGCTAATTGGAGACAGGAAACTGATTATTAAGCCACGCAGCAAATTAATTATGAAAACTCCCAAGCAAACGAACGGGGATTATGCAGTAAAAGTTGACTATTTAATTCCAGGTGAGAACAGGCCAAAATGGCTGTTGCGACAAACTTGGTCTCATAATCTTTATGCTCGCCAGCTAGTATTTATTAATAAGTCTAACCAAGCTGAAGTACCTTCACTTTTTTCAGTCGTTTTTTACAGGTGAGCTCTAATACAACATTCTTTTAATCGATATACAGCAGCAACAAAACACCCAAAACTCAGACTCAGGTCTGAGCTAAGAATTGACCAGGAGTTTGGCCAGTATATTTTTTAAATACCCGATAAAAATAGGATACATCATCAAAGCCTGATTCATAACAGGCGTATAAAATATGGCCTGTTTGCTTAAGTCGTGTTTGAGCATACTCAATTCTCCGGTGGTTCATGTAATCAGTCACCGTCCGTCCAGACTCCTGCTTAAACAAAGTGGTGAATCGTCGGGTAGATAAATTACAAGTTTGAGCGAGTTCGTCGATACCTTGAGGCCGGTAAAAATAACGATCTAAATAATCGATGACCCCACGGACGGCGGTCAGCGAGTCGGGTTCTGCATGGGCACGCTCAATCCAGTAACCACGGGCCATTCGTATAAGCAAAGCTTGCGCCATGCCGAAAAGTGCAAGCTCCCACCCCAGCAAAGAAGCCGACTGTTCCGTCAGCCCCCGCCTAAAATATTCGGCAAACTCATTGCGATGAAAAGCGGAACGCCCGCAGCCAGCCTGACCCAATGGGATCCGAGCACAGACTTGCTGCCAGATTTTTGATAGTGCGGCCCCTGGCTCGGTCAACAGCTCATCGAGGCAAAAGATGACTAAAGTCAACGGCTCCGCATTGCTGTCAATGAACCGGTGTTCCCAATTAGCAGGCAACACAAGAAAGTCATCGCGCTGAATGTGCGTACGCTGTTTCGCGAATTCCAACTGCCCAGAGCCTAGGGCCACCCAACAAATTTTATGAAAGGGCCATCGATCAGATGCCATTTCAAAACCCTGGGCATGATGACTTTCAAGAATGCGTACTTGCCCATTAGGGACGGTCACCTCAGCTGCTCGACTTCTTCGCAAATCATAGGGGTTCGAAATGTCCATTGCCGAATAATACAAGAGCAATCTACCCAAAAGGCCAAGATAAAATATATATTTAAAGTATACTGAGCGCGTCTTTAAACAATCGATCCAACTCCTATTCAATATTATGACAGTACAAAACCTAGAAACCAAACTACAATCTTTCACAAGCCCGGTTGAAATGTTGCGCAATGCGCAAACAGGCGGTTACGACTTCCCCTTTCCCGCCCAGTATAGCAACTGGCGCGATGAACAAGAAGCCTGGCAGAAAAGTGTCGTCTTGTTTGATCAATCATTTCATATGACCGACGTTTACTTTGAGGGACCCGATGTTCGCCGACTTCTTTCCGATGTTGCGATCAACACCCTGAAAAACTTCGGCAAAGACAAGGCAAAGCAAATCGTCTGCTGCAACCCTGATGGCTATGTTATTGGAGATGCCATCTTGTTTGGACATAGCGATGAAAAAGTCAGCATTGTCGGGCGCCCATCCGTACCGAATTGGGTGCACTACCAAGCCCAAAAAGGTAATTACGATGTTAAAGTAACCCGCGATGAGCGCACCGTTAGTAATGATGGCTCACGCCTCATTTATCGCTATCAAATCCAAGGCCCCAATGCACTTGCTTTGATTCAACATGTCCATGAAGGGGAATTTCCAAACATCAAATTCTTCAACTTAGGAGATCTAAAAATTGCCGGTAAGAAGGTTCGCGCATTGAACCACAACATGTCTCGCATGGGTGGCCTAGAGCTTCACGGCCCGGCTGAAGACAGAGAGATCATCCTGGAAGCACTCCAAGCAGCTGGACCACAATTTGGATTAGTCATGGGTGGTAGTCGCGCCTATTCAACCGTTTCGCCTGAAAGCGGGTGGATCCCTTCACCCATGCCAGCAATCTACAGCGGCAAAGCCATGCAAGCTTATCGAGAATGGCTCAGCATTGAAGGCTTCGAAGCCAATGCTTCCTTAGGTGGTAGCTACTACTCAAATAATATCGAAGATTATTACCAGACCCCATGGGATTTGGGATACGGCAAGCATATTAACTTTGACCACGATTTTATCGGTAGCGATGCCCTAAAGAAACTGGCGGATCAACCACATCGAAGAAAAGTCTGGCTAAAATGGGATGATGAGGATGTACAAGCAGTCTTTAAAAGTCAGCTTGGGCACGGAGATCGCTTTAAATATATGGAGGTGCCCAATGCCTACTACTCGACTTTGCCCTTCGATCAGATCCTGCTCGATAATTCCTTGGTAGGACTGTCCACTTATACCGTATACACCGCAAATGTGCGCTGTTGGTTCTCGCTAGCCATGGTGGATGAATCCATCGCTGATGGCACCGAGCTTACAGTTGTTTGGGGCGAAGAAAATGGCGGATCCCAGAAACCAAATGTCGAGCGCCATGTCCAAACGAAGATTCGGGCAACCGTATCCTATGATCGCATCAATGAAGACTAAGATGCGTCAGATTCGATTAGTCGCTAGTTGCCCCGACCAAGTTGGCATTCAAGCTCGTGTTGCGAGTTTGATTGCTCAACAAGGCGGAAATATTACTTCATCCCATCAATATACTGATAAGCGTCATCAACAGTTTTTCATGCGCTACAGCATTGATTATGATACGACGCATTCGATATTCGATAATTACGAAGCTGCATTTGAGGGCTTAGGGGTGACGCTCGGCATGCAATGGCGCGTAGTCGACGCCAATCGCAAAAAGCGGGTGGTTTTGCTGGTCAGTAAATTCGACCATTGCTTAGCCTACTTGCTGCACCGCTGGAAGGTGGGAGACCTACCCATTGACATCCCGTGCGTCATCTCCAACCACGAGGCCCTACGTCCATTAGTCGAGTGGTATGGCATCCCCTATCACTACGTGCCGGTACCAAGAGAAGCGGAATTGAAGCAGGCTGCATTCGAAGAAACGGCAAATTTAATTAGAGATGCCAAACCCGATACGATTGTGTTGGCTCGCTACATGCAGATTTTTCCATCATGGCTGTGCTCAGAATATCCCCACCAGGTCATTAACATTCACCATAGTTTCTTACCTTCTTTCATCGGCGCCAAGCCCTACCACCAAGCGGATGAGCGTGGCGTCAAATTAATTGGTGCCACCTGCCACTATGTGACAGCGGACCTCGATGCCGGACCGATCATCGAACAAGACGTCGTTCGCGTGCACCATAGCGATCGTATTGAAGACATGATGCGACGCGGTAAAGACGTAGAAAATACAGTGCTAGCACGTGGTTTGCGGCTACATCTGGAAGATCGAGTCATTGTGAACGGTCACAAAACTATATTATTCACCAACTAATTAGCTACTGATGAAAACAACTCCTTTCCAACAGAAGTGGACTTTAGAGATCGTCCCCGCTCACGCCGATCAGATTCATGTATTTGAAAATTTAGTTTCTGAAATTTTTGTCACCATGATTCCAGGGACGTCAATCCATACAAACCAAGCTGCTTTGTCGCAAGTGGTGGATGCCGGATTCACACCCGTCCCTCACATCGCAGCGCGCAATTTTAAGTCTGAATCAGAGTTAACAAGCTACCTCGAGACAGTCAAAGAATTCGGCATTAAAAAAGAGCTCATATTGGCTGGTGGTAATGCCAGTCCAGAGGGCCCATTCAACGATTCACTTGAACTACTAAAAATGAATACATTTTTAGATTCTGGAATCGATACCATCGCCGTTGCTGGCCATCCTGAGGGCAACCCGGAAGATTCAAATCCTTGGTCAAGCCTAGAACAAAAATACGCCTTCGCTCGCAAAAATAAGCTCAATATGGAGATTGTGACGCAGTGGAGTTTTTCTGCGGAAAAAATGAATGCTTACGTACAGGAGCTCCAAACGCGTAACATTGACTGCCCGATTTCTATTGGCATAGCGGGGCCTGCCTCGCTAAAAACCTTATTAAAGTTTGCCAAAGTCTGTGGAGTCAATGCGGCTTCAACCGTCATAAAAAAACAGGGATTTAAGATGGGCCGTTTGCTCGTTGCCAACAACCCGGATAGCTTTTTATCACAAATTGATGCGTCTGCAAACGTTCACATCTATCCATTTGGAGGTCTCAAAAAATGTGCAGAATGGCTCAAAAAGCATCAAAACGAGGCAAAGCTTAATTTGACCACGGTCTAGTCGGCTGCACTCTTAATTCAGCCCAGCTAATACTCAGTATAAACTCCATCCAAACAGCACACTATGAAATTAATTGATGGTATCGCGACTTCTAATTTAATCATTCAAGAACTCAGCAATGAGGTTAAACAACTCCACGGGAAGCGTCCTCAATTAGTCTTTGTACGCGTAGGTGATGATCCTGCCTCAGTTTCCTACGTCAAAAAGAAAGAAAAAACAGCTGCACGCATTGGCATCATATCACAATTAATACGTTTTGATGAGAATGTCAGCCAAACGGAATTATTTACAAAGATCGATGAATTGAATGCCGACCCAGACATTCACGGCATACTGGTCCAAGCGCCCCTGCCAGCACATATTAATGAAATAGAGACTTTTAATCGTGTGCACCCAGACAAAGATGTGGATGGATTTAACACGCTCAATGTAGGCAAATTATGCCAAGAGGACTTGAGTGGATTTATTGCCTGTACACCAGCTGGAATCGTCGAACTCATCAAACGCAACTCTATCCCGACTCAAGGTAAGCATGTCGTGGTTTTAGGACGTAGCCAGATTGTGGGTAAGCCAGCGGCACTCTTGATGATGCAGAAGGCCTGCCCAGGCAATGCCACTGTGACTATTTGCCACTCGAAAACGAAAGATCTCAAAACAATTACACAGCAAGCGGATATTTTAATTGCGGCCATCGGGCGTCCACATTTTGTGACCGCTGATATGGTAAAAGCTGATGCTACAATTATAGATGTTGGCATCAATCGTCTGGAAGACCCCAGTCAAAAAAAAGGTTATCGAATTGTGGGGGATGTCGACTTTGAGGGCGTTCGCCAAAAAGCAGATTGGATCACACCCGTACCGGGTGGAGTGGGTCCCATGACAGTTGCCATGCTAATGGACAATACGCTACGCGCCTTCAAGCGCTCGCTCTAGCAACAAGTGGCCAGCATGACGGTTGAGCTTGTATCAAATAATGGCTTAGCGCAAAAGAGCCTCTCGCGCAGAACACACATTAAAGGCGCTTGCGACATTCTTGTGGCTAGTTTAACCAACCCAAATCGACTAAAAACTGCTCACTGGCCTGAATCGTTTGACGATAAGGCTTCCCTCCGTGTCTGCTATAATTAAAAAAGCCGTGTTCCATACCGGGAAATATCATGACCTGGCACTTCACACCCACAGCATCTAATTTAGCCTTAAATTCGTGTGCTATTTGTTCAGGAATTAGTGGATCCTGATCACCTAAAAATACTATGGCAGGTGGATCATCTAAAGAAGCATTATAAAAGGGAGAAAACTCGCGGTAGCGCGCCCCAATTTCTTTGTAGCCATAGCCATTCGGACCATTATCAAAAACTGGATTGAATAAAAGCATGGCATTTGACTTGGCAGTTATCGCAAGATTGTCGGCGGGATCATCCATACCCTCAATCATACCTAGGTGAGCCGCCAGATGCCCGCCGGCAGAACCGCCAGCACTAGCAATGCGATTTGGGTCGATCCCAAATTCGGAGGCTCTGAATCGTAGCCAGCGCATCGCTGAGCGCGCATCGCAAACACACTTTTCCGGAGTCTCAGCCAATTCCTTTCGATTGACCAAACGATATTCCACCTGCACACAGACCAAGCCAAGATCTGCAAAATGTTGACTATGCTGGGTAAATTGTCCCGGCTTACCTTTTACCCAACCACCACCATGGAAGAAGACAATTGCTGGCCGGCTGTCACCAGCTCGCCAATCATCGGGTTTCGTTATATACAAACTAAGCTGGCGATCTCCGATCACCTTGTAAACAAAAGCATCGCCTACTGGAGGTGCAGCATAAGATAGTTGTGAGATCCCAAACATAGCAAGAAGAAGCGCCGTGCCAAAACTTCTTGATTTGCGAGAAGAAAACAAGCATTCCCAACAAATGACTGATTGCTCGCTCATAGTTAAACTATTTTCAGCACATCCAAAACTCGATTATATATTCCTAAACCATTAAAAAAATACAAATAAATAATATTATGACCCGAGAACGATTGGTGCTGATGCTGCATCACTCAGCCCCCAACGATCTTGTTGCACTTTAAGGCCAAAATGACCTGCTGTGCTCGCTCGCTCTGCAGTTAAGACTGACTCCGTCAAACGAAAGCCCTGTGTCGTCAGCTCGGAAAAATCTGCGCCATCAGTCACCGCAGTTAAGAATGCAGTGTAAAAAGGCGGTGCCACCGCAGTGACTTGACGCACCACTTCATCGCATCCTTTACGAATCAAGCGAACGGTCCCTAATTCCGGGTTTGCCTCCAAGCTCCCCTTGGAACCGACAATGCGAATCCAGTCATCTCCCCAAGCTTTCTGCCCATCGGGACGCAAGAGATCGACACTAACCGTCATCTGAACGCCTCCCTCAAGTAAAAAGAGCCCTGACAGGCAATCAGCGCATTCAGGCGCATACTCAGGATGACAACGATTTTGCTCCTGAGCAGCCAGCACCTTGCTCGCATTGCGTCCAATAATATAAGCTGCGTGATTAAAGGAGTGAATGCCAATCCAACCCCAAATACCACCGTATGTTGCACGCTGCTTAAACCACTCAGCACGCGAGCCCCATTGGTAAGACTTCCGCGCATTCACTAAAAGAGGCTCCCCGATCTCGCCGTGCGCGACTAGATCGCGTGCTTCGACAAAGGCCGGGACTTCATGCATTCCCAGCATCGGCAACACAAACTTACCCGTTTCCTCGACCGCCCGATGCACCCTGTATAAGCCCGCCTCGTCGACCGCGATCGGCTTTTCTGAAATCACATGGCTTCCAGCACGCAAACTTTTCTCAATCAATCCCGGATTCAAATCCGGACGGGTACTGATCACCACAATGTCGGGCTGAGCATCCCGCAGGGCTTCGTCGATATCCTGATAAACTTCTGGCGAAAATTGGGCTGCCCATGGATGGGCCAAGAAGCCATCCAGCGGCTCATCGGGTAAAGTTTGTACAGCACCGACTAAACGCACAGCAGCCGCATCACGCGCCCATTCATCAAAGACCCACACCGCATGGCCAAAACCGCCCACCAAGAGGACCTTAACTTCATCTACGTTATTTCCTAATATTTCATTCATATTCTTAAAACTGTTAAACGGCAGAGCCTGCCAACAAACACTGAACTTCATCGGCAACCGCCTCGCCAAGCTTGCGATGCTCTTCTGGTTCCCAGTGAACGCCATCAATGGGACTGGTTTGGACGACACGACCAGCATCCATCATTGGGATGTCATTTTCTGCACAATAAGCCGTGAGTACAGAGGATAACTGCCGCGACTTTTCCTCCGCCCCCTGTAAGATTCCAGCAAATGGACTGCGACTTAAGTCAGCCAATGGTGGCGGACACAGAACAAGTACCTGCGGCGCCTCGCCCAAAAAAGGATGGCCACTTTCGCGCGCGGCTTTGACCAAGCGGCCAATACTCCAGCTAATATCAAGCGGCGATACACTGAAACGATTTTTTAAATCATTGGTTCCCAGCATGATGATGACCAAATCCAAAGGCATGTGGGAATGGATAAGGGGCACCAACTGCTTGAGTCCGTTTTTGCCCCCTTCGACGGGATCATCCCATACCGTGTTGCGCCCAGGTAGCCCCTCTTCAATGACATAGCAGGCATCCCCCAATGCATCCTGCAAAACACCTGGCCACCGAGTTTTCCGATCATAGCGAGCACCGCAATCAGGCGGAAATCCCCAAGTATTTGAATCCCCAAAGCATAGTATATTTTTCTGTTTCATCAAAATTAAAATGTTACACCACCAATTTTTTGTACATCACAAATCCATTGCACCTGCTTGCTCCCCTGGCACAATTCCCCCCAATGGGCGGCGCTCTGAGTACAAACGCTGAAAAGTTGACGGATCATGTCGATCAGGTGTCATCAGCGCTACATCCGGTATTGAATCGCCCGTTTTTGACTGCCACTCTTGTAAGGCCAACCGCATCTGAACCAAAATAGCGTGATGCTCCGGATTGCTGGCTACATTATCCAGCTGCTGCGGGTCTTTCCCCACATCAAACAGTAATTCATGAGGACGCTCCGATGAGAAAAGTCTACCAAGTTCGTCAACTAATTTGCCTTCGTCTCGTAGTCGCACAAGCTCACTAAAAGCTGTGTCTGCAAAATTAAAGAATGTAAAGCTATGGCTCTGAGGTGTAAAATCACGCATGTAGACCCAGTTCCCGAAGCGAACCATACGCCCACACCCACGCTGCACATGCCAATTACGCTCACCAAAAATATATTCACGAATGCTATATTCTGGATCATAGCAAATCGGCATTAAGCTCTTGCCCTGCAGTTTTGGAGACAACGGTAATCCTACAAGCTCCAAAATCGTAGGCGCCAAGTCGATCGTACTCACAAAAGAATCGCTAACGGCCCCACCCTTTAACGGTCCATTAGCCCAGTGCACAATGAGCGGTGTCTTCATTCCGCCATCATACAAACTCGACTTACTGCGGGGAAACGGGCGACCGTTATCAGCCAGTATAAAAATTAAGGTATTTTCGAAAGTATTTTGTGATTTTAGCTCTGAGACAACCCTACCGACTTGGGAATCAAAACGACGAACCTCATCACAATAACGAGAGAAATCAGATCGAGCAACGGGCGTATCGGGAACCCCCATCGGCAATTTCAAGATCTTTGAGTTGTGAGGCTCAAATGTAGCATCAGGCTCCCATGGCCGATGGGCATCAAAAGAAGCAAACCACATAAAAAATGGCCTATCCTGCGGCCGCTCTCTCAAAATTCTAATCCAATTTTCAGCCCCGGTGTAATCGTCTGGATAATGCACCGCATCCAGCAAATCAAAGGCCGGAAGCGTCGCCTCCCCCATATGCCACTTACCAGATAATGCTGTATAATATCCTGCTTGCCGTAGAGCTAGCGGAAACATAAACTGTCCCTCTGGCAAATCCATATGCAACTCTGGGGCTCCGGTATTGTGAGGATAACGGCCAGTTATGATGCTATTACGGCTGGGGCTGCATGAGCTCGCTGTCACATAGGCGTTATGAAACAAAACACCTTCTTTGGCTAAAGTATCAATGTGCGGGGTCGCAACCGGTCCACCATAACAAGTGAAATCTTGAGAGATGTCGTCGGCAATAATCACGACGATATTCGGACGATGATCACTCGGATGCACAATATCGCCGATGACTTCAACGATCGCATCTTCCGTCTGCGTGCCCGGAATACTCGCCGCCAAACTGCCAACGAAAAACAGCACGGTGAATCGTGACAAATAGGCATTCAAAACGGTGTACATATTCATAAGCTGGACGTTATTTCAGACACATTATCATTAAAATCTAAAGTTTGGGAGACTCCACGATACTGAATCCGGATGATCCCATCACCAAAATCACCTTCAATATAAGGGCATCTGTACACGTAATCAGGGCTCATATTAACTGGGATACCATTGATTTCAGGTTGGCGATTATACCTAAGGGGTAGCGAAAGCTTCGCCTTATAATACTCGCTCTGGTATGTCACCTCACTGCTCGTGTATGAGAAATGGTTACTAAGAATTGCCGATTGAAAGTCATAAAATGATGCATAATCACTTTTACGAGCAACTTCGATTATGATGGGTGAAAATTGTTTCTGTAAAACTAGCCACTGTCCCAAACCATCTGCCCCTTTTCCATCGCGGCGCTGAGCCAAGGTATCCTCCTCCCATTGAGCACCACCGCGTGCAATTTTCAGCGCAGCAAAGGCCTGAGGCGCCTCGACAAAATACCAATCGTCTCGCTCGACTTTCTTGAGCGAATTATCAAACCATATCATTTGACCCTGCGCGTTGCTCTCACGCAGCCGGTGCAAGATCATCACACCTCGGTATTGAACTCCCCACTCTTCGTTGTAGAGACTCTTACGTCCACTTAACTTTGGCCTTTGAGTAAAAATCCGAGCGGTAGGATGTCCCGCAAAAATAATCCCATTCCAACGGTTTTGAGAACTCGCAGCCCACCAAGCATCCCTGGGTAATGCGTCGACTTGGCTCATGCCCATAACAAAATCAGGGGTTACCCAAGTCGTACGCAAAAGAGACCCACCCGCGGGTTCCACACGCCGCATCCCCTTCTCAACGTAAAGTGGATGACGACGATCACGCATAAAATTCATCGGTTTTTGCCCAGCTGACAGCCCAGGTCGGCGTGATATATAGAAGAAGGGTTCGCGATTTTCAGCGTCTAATGCCAAAGCCATCACAACCGACGAGGGGCGCCAAAATGTTGTGGCAGCACACATAACTCCAGGGTGAACGCTGACCTCCTTTCCGAAGCCAAAATGATACCACGCTAACGATTCTGCTCCACTCTGAGCATTCGAGGATCGCCCAGCATAAGAGCGGTGCCGACTACCACCTCGCACACCATTAATCTGCTCGATCGCCCAATCTGCCCAATGTAGGTTAAGCAACATATCGATTCTTTTCTTTAGCACAGGGTCATCAGCAAAATCATACAGATTGTACAGTGTATTCAAAGAATACTTCGCATAGGTCGGAGACGCGACCTCGATGAACAGACCTTTCGATGCACGCTCTCGCGCGTAATGCTTAAAATAAGCATCAAAGGCAGCGGCCATCACTGCCGGCTTGGATCCATCCCGATAGCGGCGATCCTTATAGTCGGGATGGTTCTTAAAAATGTGGGCGGCACCCCAGAAGCTCACCCATGCCATCAAATGATGATTTTCGCTTCCCCAATGCCACCAAATTTTATCCAGATCGGTGAACGCAATATCGCAAATTGGAGCTGCAAAGTCCCACAGCATTTGTAAAATTGCGTTCTCCGCCTCTAAACTCATACGACCTGGAAAATGCTTACTGGAGGACGAATAAAGCCAGTAAATCCTTTGCTGCAGGTAGGCGTGCCAGTGCATCGCACCTGCTTCATGATGGCTATTCGCATCTTCAAAAAGGTCGCGATGCAGCGTCAAAATGCCTGCATCTGCTTCAGCGGTCCGCTGATTGAGTCCGTAGGCAGCGAGCGCAAAATTCTCGTAATGCCACAAACCGGGCCCCTCATTTGAACCTTTAGGAGGATACGGATCTCTCAGTAATTTTTTTAACGCACTTTGCTGCCGAGATTCGTTTTGGTCTAAAACTGTTTTGATGTGATCGGATAGAGGCGCGCTGTATGCCCCAGAGACTGAAACAAATACCAGCCCAAAGAGAAATAAAAGCCTTTTTAGGTGTAAATCATAAACCATACTACTTTACTGATATCGGCCCTTACGACTGAAAACACACTGGAAAATGCGTGTACTCTTTTGTCTCAAATACGGTACTCTTTTGCGCCCATGGCAGCTGCAGTTCCGAAAAGAGGGCATTACGATCGTAGGCATCTTGCAATATATCGCCCATGCCCCGAATCGTCACTTGTGTTTCACGCTCACGAACTGTGACAGTATCGAGTGAAGACTCTGGAATCGTAACAATGGACCCAACGGACTCAAAAGCGGCGTTGATGCTCAAGGTAAAAGGCCTCAAAGTCGACAATTCACCGATTAGGGCCGCATCCCCTCGGTAAGCGCGACAAAGATGCTCAATCATTTCGATCCGATTTTCTTTGTAATGATCCCGAAACTCTGTGCGCCCATCCTTCCAACAAATCTCGACATTTTCGAGGTTGACCAAGCGAATCGTCGCCTTTTCTGTTTCGATGACAGTAATGGGGTCGATTTCATCCTCACTCGCTAGGGTCAACCAAGAAAGTATTTCAATCCCCTCTTCTGTCAGAATTCGGATTGCGCTGGTATCCTCACTCTCAATTGCATTGGCGCGATACAACTCTGCCTGCACACTGACGGGGTTAGCCAATTTAGCTTGCGCATCCCCCCCAAGAAATAAACCATTACACACAACATGCGCCAAGGGA
>Ga0115008_10003964_pt1 | contig 12253 bp, 9 predicted proteins | sample FraStrMetagenome_FD_87164 | JGI IMG/M metagenome (GOLD analysis project Ga0115008, IMG submission 87164) | Marine eukaryotic phytoplankton communities from Arctic Ocean - Fram Strait ARC3M Metagenome | ecosystem: Environmental > Aquatic > Marine > Oceanic | place: Fram Strait | collected 2012-06-18
ACTTTTTCTTCGGAAATCGTCTCTTTGTTTTTACAGATAAAAACAGAAATAAGAAGACATAACAAAATAATGGTTCGCATTGTTTTTGGTTTTAAATGTCAAGATACCAAAAATAATTTGACGAGAAATTTCGAATAAAATAGAATTAATTTTTAGGAGCAATCTTAGGAAGTTCCACATAGAATTTGGTGCCTATGCCAGGTGTGCTTTCCACCCAAATTCTACCGTTGTTCAATTCTACTAATTCTTTACAAATTGATAAGCCTAAACCAGTTCCTTTTTCATTACTAGTTCCTCTTGTGGTAAACGATCCGCTTTTGAAAAGTTTATCTATGTTTTCCTTAGAAATACCAACCCCTGTATCTTCAATACAAATTAAGCTCTTTCCGTTGTGGTCAGAATTTGATACTGTAATAGAATTACCAACACGTGTAAACTTAACTGCGTTCATAATTAAATTTTGAATCACAATTTCAATCATGCTTCGATCTGCAAAGATGAAATCTCTTCGAGACTCATCAATAAGAATAATACGTTTTTGTTCAACCTTTTGCTCAACTAAACTTATCTTATTTTTAAAGATGTCTTGGATGTTAAAAAGTTCAGCTTTTGGTTCTAAGTTTTGCATTTGTGATTTAGACCAATTTAAAAGATTGTAAAGTAATTGTGATGCGCTATCAGCGTTTTCACTAAGCTCTGGTACTAAGTCATAAAACTCTTCACGAGAAATGCTATCTTCTTTAAGTAAATCAATAAACCCTTTAATTGATGAAAGAGAATCTTTTAAATCATGTGATACAATTGAAAATAATCTATCTTTTACATGGTTAATCTCTTCAAGGTGTTTAGTCTGTTCTGTGAGTTCTATATTACGAATTTTAATGTCTTTGTTCTTATCTTCAATCTCTTGTTTGATTTTTAAATCGTTTTTGCGTTTTACAAATAGAAATAACGCAAGGATTAAAACAACTAAAAGTAAAATGCCTAAAATATATGATATTATTTTAAGTTTTTTAAATTCAATTATGTTTTTATCATTTTGCTCTTGTAAAGCAATCGTATTAAAATCTTTAATCTCATCTAAAGGCTCAAGCTTAATTGGTTTTGTAATGACAGGTATTTTGGGTTGATTCTCTTTATCAAGCTCAGTTTTTAATGTGTAGTATTTTCCTTGCCAGAAAAAAGCACTTTGAAACTTACCATTAATAGAGTCTAAAGATTTGTGAAGTGAGTAGTTTTTTAACAGTTCTGGTTTATTGTCAATAGAATTTGCAATAGTATGTGCTTCGTCAATTTGAATAGCAGCCGATTTGAAGTTTTTAAGTTGAATGTTTAATTCTCCAATAGCATTAAGTGCTCTTAAAACGCCATCTTTATTGTTAGTTTTTCTGTTAAAACTTAGACCTTCAAGTAAATAATCAGTAGCTTTTCTATAATCTTTAAAACGCAAATACTCTGCGCCAATACGTGGTAAAATTTCACCTTTAAGTGTTTGGTCTGTACTTGGGTTAAGAAGCTCCAATACTTTTTCATAGTATTCTATAGCTTTTCTATGTTCTTTTCTTTCAGAGTATAAGTTTGCGATATTACGAGTAGATGTTTTTATACCACTGCTATCTCTTAACTGCTCTCTAACCGCTAATGCTTTGATATTAAATTCTAAAGATTTATCAACTTGATTTGTATTGTAATACGCTTCAGCCAGATTGTTGTAGGCAGAACTTAATTCATCTTTAAGATCTCTAGTTTCAAAAGTTTGTATTGCAGATAATGAATTTTGTAAACCAACACTATAATTACCACGTTTAATTTCTATTAAACCAATACTGTTGTTCACTTTAGCAATTCCTAAAGTGTCTCCTAATTGACTATAATATTTTCGTGATCTGTTGTAACCATCAATTGCATTGTAGTAATCATCATTGTGGGCGTAAATTAGAGCTTTATAATAGTTAACGTCAGCAATACCTTTAGTATGATTTAATAACTTAGATAAGCGTTCTGTGTTGTCAATATATGTAAGTGCCTTTTTATAACTCTTAGCATTATAAAGTGCGCTAACTAACCTTAAAGAAGTTTCTACTTTAGATGAATCTTGTTTTTGAAAAGCTAATTCTACAGTAAGACTGTCGATCTGATTTGTTTGTGAAAAACAAAAAAGCGAAGCGCATAAAACAGCTAAAGTCATTAATTGCTTCATACTTTAATTAGGGTATCAATAATTGCAAAATTATTTGTACACAAAACATCCTTAGTAGGAGGATAATTAGAGTGCTGAAATAATAAACGCAATCTCAATAAAGAATGATTATTAAGTTTCATCAACGTTTGGGACTTTGATTAATAGCAACTCAAAAATGTACAAAAAGGTTATTAAAGCCTAATTTTTGGGTTTTAATACCGATAAATTAGTTAAAGTGAACATAGTAAATTTTAAAAACATCGACGAATAGATTAACGGTAGAAATCATAGAAAAACAGCACTTTTGTCGATGAAATGCATAGTCCTGCAATGATCACTAATAACATGTTGTTAATTAGGATGTTGTGTGTTTTTTTTGGAAAACAGAATTGATATGATAAACGAGGATAAATCGGTTTTAAATGCTTGTTAGTTTTTTATAATTGAGCATTAATTAGATGCTCATATTTTTGATGTTTTATAAATTGTTGGAAAAATAATTTTAGACATAGCGTTACAAGAAAAATCCTATCTTTGCCCACTTAAAAACAATACCAAAATGAATCTTCAAGAGACACTCTCAAACAATGTAAAACAGGCTGTAAAATCTGTTTTTGATGCGGAACTAGAATCGGTAGAATTTCAAGCAACTCGTAAAGAGTTCGCTGGAGATATTACTGTAGTTGTATTTCCAATGTTAAAGGTTGTCAAAGGTAATCCTGTTCAAATTGGAGAGCAAATTGGTGAGTATTTAGTAGCCAATGTAGATGAGGTTGAAGGTTTTAATGTGGTTAAAGGCTTTTTGAATATTGAAATAAATGATTTTTATTATATCAATTTTTTCAACGGAATTAAGAATAAAAGTGACTTCGGATTTGCAACACCAAACTCTAAAGGTAAATCGGTAATGGTAGAATATTCTTCTCCAAACACCAATAAGCCATTGCATTTAGGTCATATAAGAAATGTGATTTTAGGATATAGTGTTTCCGAAATTTTAAAAGCATCTGGTAAGAAAGTATATAAGACTCAAATCATTAACGATCGTGGTATTCATATTTGTAAAAGTATGTTGGCTTGGAAGCGCTTCGGAAATGAGGAAACTCCACAATCGTCAATTTTAAAGGGTGATAAGCTGGTTGGTAATTACTATGTGAAATTTGATCAAGTATACAAAGCTGAAATACAACAGCTTATTTCCGAAGGACAAACAGAAGAAGATGCAAAGAAAAACGCACCAATTATAATAGAAGCACAAGAGATGCTGCTCAAATGGGAAGCAGGAGATGAAGACACTGTTGCACTTTGGAAAACCATGAACGGTTGGGTGTACGAAGGTTTTGATGCCACTTATAAAAGTATAGGTGTTGATTTCGATAAGTTGTACTACGAAAGTCAAACCTATTTATTAGGTAAAGAATTTGTAGCCGAGGGTTTAAAAACAGGTGTGTTTATTAAAAAAGAAGACGGTTCTGTCTGGTGTGATTTAACCGAAGATGGACTAGATGAGAAAATCGTACTTCGTAGTGATGGTACTGCAGTCTATATGACCCAAGATATTGGTACAGCAATCCAGCGTGTAAAAGATTTTCCTGATGTTGGTGGTATGGTGTATACCGTAGGTAATGAACAAGAATATCATTTTCAAGTCTTATTTTTAATCATTAAAAAACTCGGTTTTGTTTGGGCAGATAATTTATACCATTTAAGTTATGGTATGGTAGATCTACCTTCAGGAAAAATGAAAAGTAGGGAAGGGACTGTTGTAGATGCAGATGATTTGGTTGATGAAATGGCTCAGACCGCAGGTGAGATTTCTGAAGAATTAGGTAAACTAGATGGCTATTCTCAAGAAGAAAAAGAAGGGCTGTATAAAACCATAGGTTTAGGCGCTCTTAAATATTTTATATTAAAAGTAGACCCTAGAAAACGTATTCTATTTGATCCAAAGGAGTCTATCGATTTTCAAGGTAATACGGGTCCATTTATTCAATATACCTATGCTAGAATACAGTCTATTTTAAGAAAGTCTAATACAGACGAACATATTGTACTGAGCGCAGTTGAAGTGTCGTTACATGATAAAGAAAGAGAACTCATAAAGCAATTAGAATTATTTCCTGAAGTGATTCAAAATGCTGCAGCCAATTATAGTCCAGCGCTTATTGCGAATTACACCTATGACTTAGTAAAAGAATTTAATTCGTTTTATCAAAATGTATCTATTTTAGGAGCAGATTCTGAAATTGAAAAAGTATTTCGTATTCAATTAGCGCGATCTGTTGCTAATACTATTAAAAATGCGTTTGGTTTATTAGGTATTCATGTGCCTGAGCGTATGTAAATTAAAATTGGCCTTCATGAGTAATAGTTTGTTTTATATGAGCTAAATGATGATTGCTATGCCAAGCGTAAGTACCAATGGTTTCGTCTAATCTAAAGCGTTTACCATGTTCTGGATGCACAAATTCTCTTGAGAGTTCTTTTTCGGAAATGTGCCTCAACAACTTGCCTAGCTTTGCATGAAGTCCTTTTAGTAAATTTAAAGAATCGTTTATGTTATCATCGTTTCCATCAACTAATGATGCCCAACGATCTTCGTAATAAGGTCTTATGGTTGGGGAGTCTTCGGTGAGTGCTAATTTGAATCTAATGATACTATTCATGTGGCTATCTGCACAATGATGTACGACTTGCTTGATGTTCCAACCTTCTGGTCTGTATGGCCAGTTTAATTGTTTTTGAGATAGATTTTTGTGAGTTTTTCGATTTCCGAAGGAAAACCTTCGATATCAGTAATCCAAGAATTTATCATTTCTGAAGAGATAACATTTGGTTTTTTAAATTCGCCAATTGGGAAACGTAAGTTGTATAAGTTTTCTGAAGTCATATTGTTTTTTTAAAATCTTAACCTAAAGCTAACATTTGGTGTGATGCCCAAAGATAAATTATCAATGGTTATAATATCACCATCATTATTTTTAACATAATAGGTATTGATAATATTCTTCCTATCAAAGAGGTTCCAAATCGAAGCACCAATAGAAGCATCTAATTTATTACCGAATTTTAATTGATAGGTTGCAGATATATCAGTTCTAAAATAATCACTTATTCTAGAGCCATTAGGTGTTGTGTATTCAATTGGATCACTAGTCGTGTTTTGCAGCTCTAAAGGCAATGTCTGAGGTCGTCCAGAATGCCAATTGAATCCCAAAGCGAATTTTAGATTATCAACATCATAAGTACTTGCAAACGTTACTGCATGTCTTACATCAATATTATTTGGGAACGGATTACCATCATTTAACTCATCAAAAACATAATCGTTTTTACTGTAAGAGTAACTTAGCCATGTACTAAAATATTCAAACTGTTTATTGATTAAAAAGTCAATGCCTCGAACTTGAAATTTACCAATCTCCTCTACAAACTGAAACTGATTTTGGAAACCTTGACTTTGAGTTGTAATGCCTTCAACATCTTTTATAAACGCTTCAATACTTATTAATAATTTGTTTTTATTGTAATGAATACCTGCTGCAGCTTGAACGCTTTTAATTATGGGTATGTTTTCATTATTGGATAAAATCCATCGTCGCTTTTCAATACCTAAAAAGTCATTTTGTAAATCTATAATTTGAGAAGTGGTTTGACTTTTTAATTCGGCTAGAAACTCTAATCTAAAATCGTTGTTTAATTTGTGACTTACAGAGAGTCTAGGCTCTGTAAAAAACTCTGAGAATTTCTCAATATAATTTGTTCTTAAGCCAATTCTAGCATAAGTGTTTTTGTTCACTGAGGTAAATTCCGCTTCTCCATAAATAGAATGTGTGCGCACCACTTCTCTAACAAATTGCTCGGTATTTGGATTGTTGGTGTCTTCAGCGTTACTAATAATAACTTCGCTAAATTGGTAACCACCATGGATTTTTAAGTTATCATCAATGTGATTGGTAGCATTAATTTTTACGCCTAAATCGTTGACTTTATTTTCTTGATTGATGCGTTGGTCATTGGCAATATTAAAGTTTGTTGCTTTTAAGTCGTAATTGGTATAGTAAAATTGAGCAGTTGTTGTGAGTTTACTGTTCCAGTATTTTAAATATTCAAAACCTGTTGCAAAATTACTCTGTTCTAATTGATTTCTCAATGCGACCTCAGAGTCATCGTTAGCCTGTTGATCATAGGTTAATTTATTATTGATGGTTAAAAAGTTAAACCGAAACTGATCTTGGTCTGTAATATTGTATAAAAACTTTGTCGCGATATCATAGAAATAGAAGCGCTCATTGTTTGATATGACTTCGGAAGGCCCTTGTTGTGGATTAGAAAAATCACTATCCTGAAACACACGTTGTAAATATTGATCATAGGTTGGCGTGAAAATAAAATCGGTAACAGAGCGTCTTACAGAAACTTGAATTTCTGTTTTGTCATCAAGTGGAACTTTTACGAAAGCATCTGTGTGTATTAAATTGAATCCTGCACCTGCTTTAAATTCTTGATCTAGATTGTTAGAGAGTTGCATATCAATAACACTAGAAACGCCATCACCAAACTTGACACTGGTCCCGTTTTTTGAGACATTAACTTCTTTAGTGAGGTAAGGATTGAACGCAGAGACCAAACCGAAGAAATGTCCAGATTGGTACATTTTTATTCCGTCCCAAAGGATGAGGTTTTGATCGTGAGTTCCACCACGAACGTTTATATTTGAAATGCGTTCATCAACGCTCATAACACCAGGTAGAGCTTGGATACTTTGTAAAATATCTGGTTCTAGAAGCCCTGGAAGAATCCCGAAATCTTCGGTATTAATATTAATTTTACCATCACTTCGTTTAGAAATGCCTTTCGTTAAGAAGTTTGTAATGACAACTTCTTCAAGCTTTTGTGTTATGAAATTACTAAATGGATTGGTTCGTTTAGAAATCACTACACTAGTCTCGTTAAGAATGATAAAATCTAGATTTGTTTCAGATCTTAAATACTCTAATGTGTCTTCGAGTGATAAACTTTCCGAAGGAGGAATTATAGTTTTATCGGCTATCGTTTGATCTAAATACGTGAAATTAATACTGAATCGTGATTCTAATGTGGTGAGAACTTCAATAAGCGCAAGTTTTTTGTTTGAATTTGATTGTGCAAAACTGCTACTCAAATTCAAAAATAATAAGATTATTAAAAGAAAGCGTGCACCTTTTTTACTCACGTTTTAGGGTAATGATATTGTCCGTTTTGCTATACTTTAATTGTAAAGGTAAAGTAATAGATTTTAGGGCAATTTCAATATCATTATGGGTAAAACTTCCAGTGAAGTTTTGAGAATCATTATTACTTTCGAATTCTATAGATACATTGTATTGTCTCTCAAATTCTTTAATAACTTCTCGATATGGGATACTCCTAAAGGTACTCTTGTTTGTTAACCATGTAGGGCGTAATAAATTTTCTTTTTCAGTAGCAATATATTTCCCATCAATAATTAAAAAAGTATCTCCCTGTAGGAGTGTAGTTGTTTTTGTTTTACTTTTTACAGCAACTTTTCCTTCATAACAAATCACTTCAAAATAGTCATCTCTTTGCTTGATGTTAAATTGTGTACCTAAAACGGACACAGTTCCTTCATTTGTCTTAACATCGAATTTTTTTCCTTTGGCAACCTTGAAAAAGGCTTCACCGACCAGTGTTAATTGACGATTGCTATCCCAGTTAGAGGTGTTATAGGTTATGGTAGATTTGGAGTTTAAATTTACTTGTGAAGCATCTGGTAACACAATTGATTTTTGTTGCGCCACAATTGTATTTGATGTCGTGTCTAGAGTTGTTGTATAAAAATAGATCCCAAAACCAATAACTAAGACTGCTGCTATTTTTGATAGTGTAGCTAATACTCTTTTTGGTTTTTTATGTACCGAATGAACCGATTTCCAGATTTGGTCAAAAGTTTCATCTTCATTAATGGTATCTGCTTTAAAGCCAATAAGTTCTTGGTCTAATTTTATTAAACTTGAGTAGTCTTCAATCTGCTTGAAAGCTTCAAGTTCTATAGGGTTTAGGTTATGATCTAACCATTTTTGGATGAGGTCTTCTCTATTCATTGTATTCTATTCATGGATATAACAGCTTACTGTTAAAAACTCCTACCCTTCTTTATAATCAGTATTCAGTATTTAAAATGTTATTTTGTCTGATACGTATTTATCATTTATAATTATCACGTGTAATGCAAGAGTGAGAAACTGCAAACTGACCACTGAATACTGCCAACTTATTTCATATCTCATCAATATCCTTTCGCAACTTCTTCAAAGCTCCATAAATTCGTTTCTCCACTGCCTTAGTAGAAATGTCTAGTAATTCAGCTATTTCTTTAAAGCGTTTGCCTTCAACTCTATTCATTAAAAAGGCAACACGTTGTGCTTCAGTTAAGCCAGCAATTGCCTTTTCTAATTTAGCCTTGTATTCTTTTTCCTGAAGTAGAAATTCTGGATTTATATTTGTGCTATTTTTTGGTGTAATCTTACGGTGTCTTAAAACTACTTTTTGATGTGCAAACTCATTTAGCATTAAGTTGTTTGCTGTGGTGAATAGAAAACTTTTGGCTTTATCTGCAGATACTTTGGCACAATTCTCCCATAATTTCACAAAAGCTTCTTGCATTTTATCCTTTGGATTTAAATGACTACCAAATTTATAGTACAAGAAATCATGTAAATCTTTAGAATATTTCCTGAAGATGGAAGAAAACAATTGTTCTTCGCAAATATGATCTTTAAGCGGTTTTGACATTTTTACTTTTGGTTATGGCGAAGTTATAAAAATATATTTTGAAGATAAGGGTAGGAGTTTTATGTTTTTAGTTGTTATATTAAAAATATAAGTAATCGTTAAGTAAACTTAACTGTTAGTTTTAGTTTTTAGTTGGTTGAAAAGGATTGTTGGTCATAACAATCCTTTTTTTTATGCGTTACATTTTAATTTTTTTATTGAAGCGAAAAGTGATGCTTTTGCTTTCAGATGATGATTTTTTTATACTTCATAATTTTTTATTAAGAAATAAAAAGATGAAATATGGGAGTGAAATGTTGATTTTGTAGCCAATCATAAAATTTGAGATATAAGTGTCATTTAATTTCTCCTCCGGAACTTCATTAATACATCACAAATTGCTAAATTTGTGCCATTAAAATTCTACAAGAATATGTTCAATAGTTTAAGTGAAAAGTTAGATAAAGCGTTACACGTACTAAAAGGCCATGGCAGTATTACAGAAGTAAACGTTGCCGAAACCTTAAAAGAGGTTCGTAGAGCACTTTTAGATGCCGATGTTAACTTTAAAATTGCCAAAGAGTTTACGAATAGAGTAAAGGAAAAAGCTTTAGGTCAAGATGTATTGACAAGTTTGCAGCCAGGTCAATTAATGGTGAAACTTGTTAAAGATGAGTTGACGGAGTTAATGGGAGGAGATGCAGAAGGGATTAATCTATCTGGTAATCCAACTGTGATTTTAATGTCTGGTTTACAAGGTTCTGGTAAAACTACCTTTTCTGGTAAGCTAGCCAATTACTTAAAAAATAAGAAAACTAAAAAACCATTATTAGTAGCTTGTGATGTCTATCGCCCTGCTGCAATTGATCAACTGCATGTTGTAGGAGATCAATTAAAAATTGATGTGTTTAGTGATAAAGGTAATAATGACCCTGTTGCAATTGCACAAGCTGGTATAGCTCACGCAAAGGAAAACGGACATAACGTCGTTATTATTGATACTGCTGGTCGTTTAGCTGTTGATACAGCTATGATGGATGAGATTTCTAACATTCATAAAGCGATCCAGCCGCAAGAGACCTTATTTGTAGTTGATTCTATGACAGGTCAAGATGCTGTGAATACTGCAAAAGCCTTCAATGATATCTTAAACTTTGATGGTGTTATTCTTACTAAACTGGATGGTGATACTCGAGGTGGAGCAGCAATTTCTATTAAATCTGTCGTCAATAAACCAATTAAATTTATTGGTACAGGTGAGAAGATGGAAGCGATTGATGTTTTCTATCCTTCACGTATGGCAGATCGTATTTTAGGAATGGGAGATGTTGTATCTCTTGTTGAAAGAGCTCAAGAGCAATACGATGAAGAAGAAGCTCGCAAGATTCAAAAGAAAATTGCTAAAAACCAATTTGGTTTTGATGATTTCTTGAAGCAAATTCAGCAAATCAAGAAAATGGGTAATATGAAAGATCTTATCGGTATGATTCCTGGTGCGGGGAAAATGATGAAAGATGTTGATATTGATGATGATGCCTTTAAAGGTATTGAAGCTATAATTCATTCTATGACTCTAGATGAGCGCACCAATCCAGCAGTTATAAATGCAAGTAGAAAGAAACGAATTGGTAAAGGTTCTGGAACTTCTGTACAAGAAGTGAATCAACTTTTAAAGCAATTCAATCAAATGAGTAAGATGATGAAGATGATGCAAGGTGGTAAAGGGAAAGCTATGATGCAGGCAATGAAAGGTATGAAGTAATATTCATTTAATATATAATTGAAACCATACAATACAACATTATAATGACAATTCTAGACGGGAAAAAAGTAAGTAACGACATTAAAAACGAAATCAAAGAGCAGGTTGATAAAATGAAGGCGAAAAATGAGAAAGTTCCTCATTTAGCTGCTGTTATCGTTGGAAATGATGGCGCTAGTTTAACTTATGTTGGCAGTAAGGTTCGTGCTTGTGAACGTGTTGGCTTTGAATCTACAATGGTGCGTATGTCTAATACAACCAGTGAAATAGAATTGTTAGATAAAATTGAAGAGTTAAACCAGAATGATGATATTGATGGTTTTATAATTCAATTGCCATTACCGCCTCAAATTAACACTAGAAAAGTATTGATGGCTGTAGACCCAAGTAAAGATGTTGATGGGTTTCACCCTGAGAACTTTGGTAAAATGGCTTTAGATATGAGTACATTTATACCTGCAACGCCATTTGGTATTCTAGAACTTATGGATCGTTATGGCGTAGAAACGAAAGGTAAGCATACTGTTGTAATTGGTAGAAGTCATATTGTTGGTCGCCCAATGAGTATTTTGATGGGACGTAAAGGATTTCCTGGAAACTCTACGGTAACGTTAACACATAGCCACACTAAAAATATAACGCAAATTACTTCTCAGGCAGATATTATTATTTCTGCATTAGGTGTTCCAAATTTCTTAAAAGGAGAAATGGTTAAGGAAGGAGCAGTAATTATAGATGTAGGTATCACAAGAGTTCCTGATGAGACCACTCCAAAAGGTTATAAAATTACTGGAGATGTGGATTTTGAAAACGTTAGTAAAAAAGCGAGTTATATTACTCCAGTTCCGGGAGGGGTTGGGCCAATGACAATCGCTATGCTGCTTAAAAACACATTGTTAGCTAGAGAGCAACGCATGTAATGATTTAAGTTAGTTATATTGCAATATGATTGCATTATTATCATCTTTGAACCGTGTTCAAATTCTGAGTTTGGAGCATGTTGTTCCAATTGCACTGGCTTTAATTATTTCGATAGTCTTAATTAGGTATGCAAGTATAATTTCTTCGGAAAGTCAGCAGCGATTAATTCATTATCTCGCTATTTTTATTTCAGTATCGGTCATTGCATTTCACGTGTATAGTACGTTAACAACAGACTATAATATTCGTGCAGATTTGCCTTTGTATTTATGTAGTTTTCTCGCCATATTGATCCCTGTTTTTACGCACTACCGAAGGTATTGGATGTTTGAAATTCTAGTATTCTGGGTTATTGCAGGAACTTTGCAAGGCGTCATCACGCCAGATATTGCTGAAGGTTTCCCAAATCTAGACTATTTTAGATATTGGATAGTGCACTTAGGGTTACTGATAGTTGTTTTCTATAATATCTTTGTCTTTAAATTAAAACCAAAATTTAAAAGTGTGTTTAAATCCTTTCTAGCACTTCAGTTTTATGTGTTAATGATAATGGGGATTAATTATATCTTGGATGCTAATTATTTATATTTGAATGCGAAGCCAGAATCAGCTTC
>Ga0115008_10003966_pt1 | contig 12251 bp, 8 predicted proteins | sample FraStrMetagenome_FD_87164 | JGI IMG/M metagenome (GOLD analysis project Ga0115008, IMG submission 87164) | Marine eukaryotic phytoplankton communities from Arctic Ocean - Fram Strait ARC3M Metagenome | ecosystem: Environmental > Aquatic > Marine > Oceanic | place: Fram Strait | collected 2012-06-18
TCTCTGAAGTTACGATTGAACTAACACACATGTTATTCAACTCGTATCTTCAGGTAAGCCTAGAACAATAAATCTATTTACCACATGTTATTCAACTCGTATCTTCAGTATCTACACATATCAACGAATGATGGTGGGTTGCAAATTTGACAACGTAAAGAAAGCTGCGAATTCATTGTTGAGTTCAGGTGTGAACGGTGACTCTGCTCATCTTCGCAAGGGAATAATTGGCGATTGGAAGAATCACTTCACAGATAAATTCAGATCCGAATTTGAATCGGAACTTCGACGTAATTTATCAAAAGGGCTTAACCTCTCTTTTGACATTGGCGACGGTGAGGTTTGGAGTTGTGCCGAAGAACCACTGTCGGTGAGTCCGCAATGAAAAGTGAATTTTTCTTTATATACTGATGTAAAATAATTTGTTTTGGTTATTCTTTTATACTCAATTTCAGGTTACAACAGAAGAGGCAAAGTTTATTGATGTAAAAATCATCGGTTCAACAATTATTTTTTACAACATTCTTCAAATGATTCTGAGCTATGTCAACGAATTTTATGCAGATGAGCAGAGAGAAAAAAATGGTCTCCTAAATGTTGTAGACTTTCCTGTAATAACCATAGTTGCTGCAAATATTTTCAATGGAATATCTGGTGGTTTAGCATTGTCCACATTATTTTATTCATGGGACACTATCCGCAAGGTATGGGCAACAAGAACTATTCACAAGTCCCTAGTCGATGTCCATTCTTTTTTCATCTCGATCGTATTCGAGTCCCTAGTAACATCTGGAGTTTTGCACAGTGTTGGCCATCGACTCTTTAGTGTGACATTTGAAGGAAACGCATGGGTAGAACTGATTTCGCATCTTGGCTATACTCTAAATGTTTTATTCACGGGGATATGTACAATCTCATGGTTGGGATCACAACACGATATTTCAAAGTGCATATATTATTGTCCGAATTGGTATGAAGTTGCGATGGCTCTTACTCTTGCGGCTATTGCCTTTACATCGACCCTTTTGTGGATACCATTTGAGCCTGATCCATACGACTTTGACTAACCCTTTGACAAAGGCTTGATCTTACTTCTTCAGGCGAAGGTACAACAATACATAGAAGCCTTTACTGTTATACCCTCAGTTCTATTGTTGTTCAAATTGAGACTGTTTTGGAAGTTGATTGCAAAGGAGGTAGAAGAAAGAAGGTTGTCCCGATCACCGCCGAGCAACAAGTTGCGACCGACCGCACATTTTATATCTATTCTTGCGGTTGCAATACCTCTTTCCTTGAACTGGCTTCACTTTCGTTGTCATGATTCTCTAGTCCATTCTATTCAAATATCGACTGGATGGAATCATTCCGAATTAATCACTGCTATTCGTCTTACCTTTCACATTCCCAATTGGATCCTTGCAATTTTGAGATTACACTATTTTCGCAGACTCACAGAAGAGATAGCAGGTTGGCCTTCTTTGAATCTGATCGAAATAATTTGCCCTGGGGGTGAAATATTCCCGTTCCTAACGATCTTTCTCTATCGAGCTAGTGAAGGAATGACACTTGCTCTACTGCCTTCGTTTTTCCAAGAAGAATTTCTAGAAGATGCAAAGTTTCATCTTGACATCACGGACAATTTATGGGTGGCAGTGACTGTGCTTGGAATGTTTGTTGCTAATGCTATTGGGGCCAAAGGTCTCGGGCATTTAATGCAACTGAAAGGATATCGCTTTAGCTTTATCTTTGTATTGGCTTCCTATGCAGTACTGACTTCGTTGTTGATGATTCCATACAGCAGTAACGCCTCTCTACTTACAATACGTAGTTTAGCATCGCTAATATTCCCAGGCCCAGTCATGTTATCTCGTATCACTCAGCTGACGCATGAAGTCTACACTGGGGCATTCACATTTGTTCCAATGGTTGCTGCTCTCGTATGGTTCAATCAAGGGTTTTGGTTTGGTGGAGCGATTTCAAATTCATCAGCCTGGACAGCTACATGGAATGTATTTTTTGTGTCAGCATTTGTCCTATTTGTTCTTGCCTGTTGTATATTAATCGCATTTTTTGTGTACAGCAGTTACGACAATGCTGATTGCGAAAAGCAGGTAGACATCCCACATAAAACTATGAGAGATCATACAACTCCCGTATTTGAAGATGGTGCTATGAACAAGATTCAATCGGCTCCCAGCAAAGAAATAGCTAACTCTTCTCTTGTATCGAATGACGTTGAAGGTGGTATTTTGAGCGACGCAAGAAAAGTCGACAATGCAGCCGAACAAAGAATGGATCTTCTTTCTGAGTCAAATGTAGGATCTAGTTCTCTTTGGAGAGAGAAGATTGCTAGTTTTGTCAATGGCACCAGCTTTGCATGTCACATATCTCTTCTTGGTATCCAAATTACTCAGCTTGTTGACATTGATCTCTACGAATATACAACCATTGTTGGTAGTCTCGGCTCCATGTCTACCATTTTAATTCTACTCAGTTTTGCTTATATGTCAAGGCAGAGAACCTTCACGAGCATGATGATTGCATACTGCGGACACTTTCTTGGAACAGCTGCTCTTTCTACTCCCTTAATTTACTCTCTGCAGCCTCGCATTTTGGCAGTCTTCATTATTGCGGTTTCTTATGGCGTTGTTCTGATTTCCTTCTTCATAATGAATCTTTCGTGCGAGGTGAGCTTAGGAAGGAAAAGCTTAAGGAACAAGGCACTTGCTGCAGGAAAAGAGATGGGAAATATGAAGAGTCTCTTGAGTGTCGGTAAAGTGTTTGGCTCGATACTTGTTGTGTTTCTCTATAACATTCATCCTCAATCACCACTATGGACTCTTGAGGCTTTCTTGTTGGTATCTCTAGTGACCTATGTCCTTGTGGACAGAAGAAGATACGAAGAACAATGAATATATGGATCAGGTTTTCTTGCACTAAGCTTTAGCGTCTCTCAGCTTTTAATCGATTCTGTAAACGTTACATACATAAAATTCTACAAATATTGACGGTCCTTCATTTTCTTCTTTTTCCTTTGCCCGATCCAATTAATACACTGAAAAGAACTTCCCCACTCTAGAAATTATTTATTATTGAAGAGTGATCTTGATACATCACAGGAATAAAGAAATCCTTCGCTGAGCTAAATATGTACTAACTCAGCTACGTACAAATCTATTATTGGCGATGTAAACCTATTTGCTGTTTTAGGAAACTCTGAAGTAACCATCGACAAAAATGCGAGAATTGATTGCGTGATTTTTAATTGCAACAAGAAGTAGAGGTTGTATAAGAATTAAAATACGAGTATTTTAGAGTTCTATTAGTATTAGTATTTATTAAAATAATGCATGTAATACGACTTGTATTATAATAATCACTCTAAGGCGGGATCCGGTCAACTTACGTACATGTATCTTACGTATGACATTCACAAGGAAGAATAGATGGTTTCTTGACTCGCTTTCTCGTTGTATGATGATGATGATGTATTTTGGATCGTGTTAAATGTTTATGTACATACATGTAATTTACGAACCTTCACGAGATAAAGACTCTCTCTCTAGAGTTGCCCTATGCTACTCTTGAACTATCGAATTTTCTGATTTTCTGTTCTTTCAATCACACGCAAACATCAGGCGATGCATTCGTACGAATACGTCGCTGAGAAATTATAAGAGAATTGACACAACACAAGCACAGAATCGCTTCATCAATCACGTCTTCCCCACCCTCCTCCCTCCTCTTTGAAAGGTTTTACCCAGAAAAAATGGCTTCAGCATGGTTCAGCAACGCTGCCTCGGCAGACTACACCAAGATATTCGATACCATTAAAGAAAAAACTAATTCTGTAGTTAGTAGCGAACTTTCATCGAGTATCACTAAAACGATTAAGGATCTCTCTCTCAACTCGGACGAGATGAAAGCTGAACGAGAATTATATGCGAATGAAGAAAAAGTAAGACTAAATAAACTTCAATGGGATTATATTCTTCCATGGGAAACGAATGATGAGAAACAGACGATTCTTTGCGAAGAATGCAAGGAAATGATTATGAAACTGTCATACGAAGATTCTACGTTCTTGGGACCTTACAACAAATCTGATGAGGGTTTGGATGAAGCAGCCGCAGTTTTGTTACCCGAAAACTTTGATGTGGAAAGATATCTCAAAGTTATTGAAAAATTGCTTGAGATTGACGAAGAATTGAAATACGCACACTTTGATTTGATTGGGGAAGGAAAAGTGAATGATACAGATTTTTGGAGAAATTACTTTCATCATTGTGCTTTGAAACGTATTGAGATCGGGCTTAAACCGGAAGAAATATTGTATAAGGAAAAAAGTATTGTAGGTGATGAAAACGATCAAGTCGAAGTCGCTGCGGAAAGTGCTGGCAGCTGTAATAATAGTAGTGTGAAAGATGATGGATGTGATAGTGTGAACTCTAGACAATCGATCATTCATTTTTCGAAAGCAACCACTGCAACAACAATACCAACTTCTGTAGATATTACAATTGATTCGGTTATCACTAGTTCGGGTCACGAAGATGAAGGGACGACGCAAGAAAAGAAAGAAAAAATTATCAATGTTGATGACGAGTCGTCGGGGAACTCCTTTGAGAACGTATCGACAAGTGATTTAGACAATTTAGCTGCCGAAATAGCAGCTGAATTAGGTGATTTGGGTGTTTGAGAAAATGTTGCATGATTCACGCCTTTTTCTGAGCAATAAATAAGCCTTTGTAAATATAGAGGTGTTAAAACAATTCTATATAGAGTTACATCGATCCAATATAGAAAAGGAAATGCGATCGATCAAATATTATTCAAGATGTTGTCTTTTGGTTTTAATGGAAAGCGAGTTTTAATACTATTCTTGTAAGCGCCTTCAGTTTCAATCTGATTATCGTAGTCTGCTCAGAGAGAGAGAGAATGCGAACTTCTTCTTCCTGTAAAATTTTTATTATTCGAGCCATGCCCTTTCCAAAGTTTGACTATTAAACCGAATAATGAGATCCGAATGATTGTAGGTTGACCAACGCGTGAGATTCATGGAACGATTCCAGTTGGTCTTGAAAATTGTCGAAATGAGATCCTCCTGAATTGCAATTATCTTAGGGTACTATTCTGTCACATGAACTGAATACAACAGAAATATCGAAGGAAAAAAAGGAAAGGATGTAAAGGAAAAATTATTAGAAGGATAGGACTGCGAAAGTAAATGCTGAATCTATTCACCATTAATATAGGACGTACATGATAAAATCTCCGTACGAGACGTTAAAAGAATACCATCCTAATTTCTAATTTCGCTTTGGCTTTGGATGTTTGGATCAATCCTTACTATCACATATATTTTCCATTTCCGTTGTATCCCCACTCTCCTTGTTAATGCTAATGTCGTTGTCTAACGTTCGAGTTTGTAGCAGCATTTGCAGTTTATATTTTTTTACGTGTTCACTTCATTCAGAGTGTCATATGTCATATATCGGTACGGTACGGTACTTCTCGTACATGTACGGAATTCCGTCTAAAACGAAAAAGTTTCAAATTTCATACGACATACGATCTCCTCGACTCGTCCCCCCGTCCTGATTTAGAAACTACATAATAACAAAAATATATTATGAAACCAAACACTGCTGACTTCCAAAGAGCGATTGAAAATTATTTTGAAGACAGCAAGCCCGATGTCCTGGTAGAAAGACAGGCAAAAAACATAGTAGAACGATTACAATGGTCCAAATCATTATTACATCGCGATGACGAGGAGGTAGCTTCTGGTTTTCAACGTCTTGATAACTTATGTGGTACCCTGACTTTGGCGAGATTATTCACAGATGGTGAAGATGAAGCCATGGATGACACTGAGGTTGTCAGTCTCAATACAGTCATTCGAGTGCATTTGAAAAGTAGTGTCTTTGCGAAGGCAGGGCAATTTCTTTTTCGATTGAATGTGTTCGCCGATATACCTGTGTCTGAAGACGGGAATATTCAAGCTGAAGATGATGAAAAGTCAAAAACGAAATCACAAAGACGCACCCGAGAACGAAAAAAACTTGCTTCGCGGATTCAGGAAAAGCTGGCTAAAGACTCGTACATAAAGAAATTGCTCAACGCCAACGATGAATGTCCTTTACTATTATGTGAAGTAAAGATAATATCGCAAGGAACGAACGGCGCAGAGTTAGAGGAGCGTGTCAACTTGAGTGATGAAACTCTTGAGGGAATACATCGTTCAACTTTCTCTTTGATGGATGATCGCCTCGATCTTATGGAGCTACTTGCTTCGCTCCCATGGTTGAAGGATATTGTCGTTGACTACTCATCGGTTGATAATAATTTCGAGGAGATTGCAACCCTAGCGAATCGAGCTTCTTTACAATTACTCGAAGATGCTCTCTTTGATGCATGTGAACGTGAGGGAGAAAATGAACTTTTGGAAGAATTAACTATTGGGGTTCCAATTGAAACGACCAAACTGCAAAGAAAAAACGATGGTGGGAGAACCAAAAAACAAAAGCGAAAGAAGGACCGATAGTTTGTTAACATCTCTATTGCTTTAATATTGGAGCAGCATGCTTCAATACCTTCTTTTACTAAAAACTTGAGAAAAAAGATGTAACTATCCTAGAGTATAGACGTTAGCTTTTATTCCTCGTCAACACGAAGACCGACTGGACTCGATGCGCTATGAAGCGCGCCTTCTTTTGGACCTCCAGATCTCTCGGCAGTTACACCAATAGGATTTGGACGATCATCGATTGAAGCTTCGTTATCGAAAAGCTCACATTGAGCTTTTTGCATCATGAGGGCGTCAACCAAAGTCAATGCGACCATGGCTTCAACCATCGGTATGGCTCTAGGCAAAACACAAGGATCGTGTCGACCCTTACCTCGGAGTTGGACTTCTGTTCCATCTCTCGTTACAGTATTCTATGAAACGCAAAGAAGAGATAAATGCTGATTTTAAAGAGATTCAAGGAACAGAATTAGTATTTCTTACCTGAATCTGACCAATTGTCGAAGTCGGCTTAAAAGCAACCCGTACGATAATATTCTCCCCATTGCTAATGCCACCTTGAATACCTCCAGATCTGTTTGTACGTGTTCGGGTAGCTCCAGTCACTGGGTCAATATAAAACTCATCATTGTGATCTTTTCCAGTAAGTAAAGTTCCGTCGAAACCAGAACCTGACTCAAAACCTTTTGCAGCTGGAATGGACATGCATGCCTTCGCCAAATCTGCTTCTAATTTATCAAAGACGGGCGAACCTAGACCAGCAGGCACATTCCGTGCAACGCAAGTAACGACACCTCCAATTGAATTTCCAGATGTTCGTATTTCATCAATACGTTTGAGCATTTTTTCAGCAGACGCCTCATCGGGACAACGAACAATATTAGAATCAACCTGCTCTTGGGTGACCACATCATCATCAATATTTTCAGCACAAATATCTTGAACCTTACTGACATAACCAACAATTTCAATATTATTGTACATCTTCAATATCTTACGTGCAACCGCACCTGCAGCAACTCTTCCAATCGTCTCACGTGCACTACTACGACCACCACCAGCCACAGCACGCACACCATATTTCGCATCATACGTCGCATCCGCATGAGAAGGTCGATAGGCAATATTCATATCATTATCCAAATAATCCCTGCTTCTCTGATCCTTGTTTCGAACCAACATCGCAATGGGCGTCCCTACAGTTGTCCCTTCCGCTCCAATACCCGATAAAATCTCCACCGCATCGGCTTCATTCCTCGGTGTCGTTATACGACTCTGTCCAGGTCGACGTCGATCCAAATCCACTTGAATTTCTTCACGAGTGAGCGGTATCCGAGGTGGACATCCATCCAACGTGACACCGACTCCACCACCGTGTGACTCTCCCCAGGTAGAGATACGGAATACACGGCCAAAGGTATTTCCAGTCCCCATCTTCAAGGATGTCATGTAAGCGTTGATGGTAGAAGGTCCAAGGATGGACGCGAGTACCGCAACTGCTATAGAAAACTTCATTTATTCGATATTTTAAATTAAACAAGCTTGGAATTGTTCGACAAATTTATTGTTTCGAAGGTATACAGGTATGGTATACGGTTGTGGAATTGTGGAACGTCAGCTATTCAACATCAACCAAAAAAGGAGACTTTGAAAAGTTTCAAGGTCTCGTCACCCATGTTGTCACTTATCGCGTTATCTTTTCTTCGTCATTTTGTAGGGCAGCGAATGGGGCAAAGGCATATGACGTCATATGCGAACTTATTAATATGTGAGCTATATTACCGGTATGGTACATATATTATGAAGTTATAAAGCGTATAATTTAGCTCTACTCCTTATCTCATTTCATGAACTGAATGCATATACATGTATCACATGTCACATGTGACTGTACTCTACCGATAGTACTCTTTTTTATAATGAAAACTACTTTGAAGTACCGGTATATATATATATGATAAAGTCTCTCGGTCATCTCCAGGTGCATGTTGGCACTATATAACTTTTAAAAAGGGAAATTAATTGGTTCAATCCAGGTAAAAAGTAAAAAGGAAAAAGGTGATCGTCTACAGATCAAACATTGAGTGAAAGCAGTGTGGAAGCTTACTTGCTTGCTTGCATACACGATGGTGGGGAGGGAATTCAGATCGTTGGCATACTATGATTGCCGTTTATCAACGCCACCAAGATTTTCAACAGAGAGGAAGGCATCCAGTTGCTCATGGAATATAGCAGGAATGAGGCTGGCCAGTGGGCATATTGATCGCGTGGGCAGAATTTGGTCTGTTGATTCGGCAATTGGAGCATTTGAGTCATCACATTCCGATTCAGCTTCGTGTAGAGAGATTTCCTCTGTGATTGGACATAATGGGCCAGTAAATTGTATTCGATGGAGTTCTAAGGATAGTTCACTTCTTTCAACAGTTGCACCCGATAAATCTATTCGATTTTGGGACATACGTGTTGGAAGCTCTGGACCTTTCACCCCCACTTCAGTTTCAACAAACAGTGTTAGGTGCGTTGACAAAATTGATGTGAATACTTCTGCAAAATATATTGAATGGAATGACAATGGCAAAGTATTGCTTGCAACCGATTTGGATAATTACGTTCATCTCTACGATTGTAGAAAAAATAATCAACGTAAGAAGGAAGATGTCATCTCATCTTTCACCATCCCAGAAGGATACACTGTTGACTCGTGTTCATTTACACCTTGTGGAAAGCATATTGTCGCTGGTGTACATAATACTCAAAGAACAGACGGAATTCTATTGTTCTATAATCTAAATTCCGCAGAAGAACCTGTCTGCAGTATTACGGCACATACAGCACCTATCCGCTCAATACAATTTTCAGCCTGTTCTACATATTTCGCTACAAGCAGTGACGATGGTTTGCTTGGTGTTTTCAATTCAAAATCAATGTTCTGTTCAAAGATGGTCAGTCGTTTATCGAGTGTAAAATCTGCTGGGTTTAGTTTTGATTGTAAGTTACTTGCGTCTTGCGGGCCTAATGACTCAATTATTGACGTGTCTAATCCAATGACGGGAGAAAAAGTCGGATCAATTCAATCCTCATGCGGAGCAGAGGAATTGTGTTGGCACCCATCATTAAATTGTGTTGCATACGCTGTGGGCGAATTCAAACCATCTAATTTCGACGGCGATGAACGTGATCGTCGTCAAGCAAGGCTTCCACCAATACCTGCCCCAGTCACTGTAGCCAAAGTTGCGGTCTAGTGACATCGAATGGTTATCAAAAAGGCACTTTATTGTATTTCTACGACCCAGTAGGTCTTGTTGCCTTCTTTAATTTTACGCAATTACATCAAAACTTCCTCCTGCTTATTTCCAGCTTTAGAACTTTTCTAGCAGGTATTCGTACATCAATAATAGAACTATATTTATACAATCTACTTCTTACGTGCAGCGTGTTTCTTCAAAAGTTCAGGAGTTAATTGAAAGCCCCAGTGATGGAGAGTCTGGCGAATAACTGGACTAATTGATTTGTCATCTGCATGAGTCTTGGCAGCGAGGCATTTGTTGCACAATTGAGATCTGAATCTTCCACGTTCTCCGGCGCACTTTGCCCATCGCTTCACTTGCCTTTCGTCATCACTACTACGTCTACCCTGATAAAATCGACAATACCTAAACACGATATTATGATCAAAAAGTTAATTCACATACAGAATCATGTAGACACAGCGTTCTTATTATCACTTACCACTGAAACCAGCCGTAAACATCAATCTCAGATATCCATCCAGAAGATTCCCACATTCCGAGAGATCCACCGCACTTTACCTTGTATTTGTTAATTTGGAAGTTATAGTTTTGCGATGTTAGCATGGACTTTTTCAGACCTTCAATCCACTCGTCAGGAACTGTGTCCTTTAAAACTTCATGACCATAGTAAGTTTTATTGGTCACAGCAGATACAATTGTGCGGAAGTAAGTACCGCCAAATGCTCCTGCTCGTAGAACTATTTGACGAATTAATTACACAACTAAATGTCAGAGAAAAAACGCAAAGAAAAACCTTTTTACCTTCTTCAGGAGTCAAGTTGGGACGGAAGTCTTTGAATTTTGATTCGAACATTATTGTGCCATCCTTGGACCGTTTTGAAAGTGCCTGTGTGAATTCGTCAACTTTTACTCGCACCGGCAAGAGCTAAAGCCAGTTATGAAGTGAGGTACCACGATTGGGAAATCGGCACGATGATTATTCAAGGAAAGTCAAACTCACCGGTGGATCCTTGTAAATTTCTTTCTTTTGACTAACGAGGCGATGACGGTACTGCGAAGTACTTACTGGAAAAATACTTTCATCTGAAATTTCCTCACTGGGTGAAGATTTCATTGAACCCCTCGCCTCTTCATGGACTTTCACCTTCACTTCAGAAAGTAAGCTATTGCACCGTTGAACGAGCATTTTGAACTTAGGATCTTCGCTTTGACGGCTTATACGACGAAACGCTTTCCCGGATTTGGTCAGAGTCTTACCAACTTTGGTTGCCTCAAGTATCTGGTGCAGATTCATTTTCTTTACGGCGCTATTCTTTCCAGAAATCAACTCTTCGTCCAACGATTTCAACAACTCCGTACACAAATCTGCTTCGAGTTCCTCCTTTTCCAAAACTACCTCAATCAACCTTTTATTTAGTTTTCTTACAACTTCCATTTCCAATCATTCAATATTACTTATATCCAATAAATAAGCAATACTGCATATCTCAGATCTCAGTGGGATGATGGAAATGGGATGCGGGCTGCGTCATTCGCGCGCAACAACAGTCAAAACAGAGAACTCTCTCTCTCTCTCTCTCTCTCAATACACCACACAGAGGAGCTTCGTGGAGGATGGATGGATGAATCATCCAAGACTCAGAACAAAGATAGCCAACGAGAGTTCGCTCGTACGTCAGATTGAAAATGAACTCGTACTTTTACACTTTTTTTTAGGATACCGAAATAGATTCATCGGAAAACGACGTGAGAAAGATGTGTCAAGATCAAAGGTCGCAAAAGATATCCCTTCATGTTACGTGAATTTGGTTTGCACCCAATAACATACAATTTGAATCATCACCTTTCAACCCCCCAACGAAAAGAAACGATGAGTAAGAGCGAATCTCCATCTACATTGAAGCTTGTAAGTGTCCATTTAAAAACATTGCAATGTTTGCACCAGCTGTGTTCAATCGGATGTTGGCACTACCTACATAGAATTTGTATTTGTGAGGCCAGTGTGTGGCCAGTGTGAGGGCTCGGCAACCGTCGTAAATTTCAACATTGGAACTGTATGGTTTGATTTTTTAACTTTTGTTCATTTATTTTTTCATAGACATTGCTAGTGGCTGCCTGGTATGCAGGTAACACCTTTTACAACGTGTTCAACAAGAAGGCGACCAATATGATACATGCCCATTGGTTCGTCGCAGCGGCGCAGTTAGTGGTCGGGATTGTCTGGAGTTTATCTTGTTGGACGCTTGGTATCCGCAAGAAGCCCAATCTTTCCGGTGCTGATATTGCCAAGTGTATTCCAGGTAAGTTTTTAGGAGTTGACTTTGTCCGTCTTGTTTTTGGGGTTATCGACGTGGTTTCTAACAATTTGTTCTTTTCTTAAGTTGGTTTATGTAGCGCTATAGCACATGCTGGGTCTGTCTTGGCTGTAAGTATGCGTCTGTTTTGTTGGTTTTCAAATATTTTTTTTTACA
>Ga0115008_10003969_pt1 | contig 12246 bp, 13 predicted proteins | sample FraStrMetagenome_FD_87164 | JGI IMG/M metagenome (GOLD analysis project Ga0115008, IMG submission 87164) | Marine eukaryotic phytoplankton communities from Arctic Ocean - Fram Strait ARC3M Metagenome | ecosystem: Environmental > Aquatic > Marine > Oceanic | place: Fram Strait | collected...
AAGCTGGAACTGGGTCGCCTCAGTAAGCGAAATTGGCGATAATGTTGCGTGGTCAGAAAGACGTTTATTTTTCTGCTGTCTCTAGAATTCTTTTAAAAAAGCGCATGTCAAGATTGAAGTAAGAAATATGATTGAAAGAGGCGCTTTTCTGTTTTGAACATGGCAGATTGGAATCGCAGAACGTTTTGGACCGTCTTAAGTTCTAGACAAAGATTAAATTACGAAATTGTTGACACCGGTAAATTGGCTGTTTTAACGAAAATCGACGGCGGAAAATAATTAATTATTTTAAGAAAATCATCATTTTTCAAAAGACTTAAGAAATCGCTTCCCGGAAGTGACATTTTTTTTTCACATTTTGTATCAAGCGAACGTGACGCGATCTGTTTAAATCCGCCTTCACCGGTCGGATTTCACCTCGCAAGCTATAGCTTTTTGAAAGCGGCGGAAAGCGATGCCTTTCTTTCAGAATTCTTAATCAGCCGGCGTTTCTGGGTAGAAATCGTTAACGAAATCGCGGCCGCTCATTACGATAATTTTCACCAGTGGAGCTAATTTATGAACGCGGGAGTAGTTGCGCGCCCAGATTCGCGTTTCAAGCTTATTGAAAATAAATTTAATTCAAAGCGCCTACCTGTATTTCGAAATTTCGAAAATTTCTCAAAAATTTTTTTCATTTTGTTCAAATTTTTTTTTACAATTTTAAAAAAAATATTTTTTTTTCACAAATTTTTAACCATTTTTCCAATTTTTAGGAAAATTTTGTTTTTTTTTTGTTTTTGTTATATGACGCGATCAGTTCGATATTATATATTTTTTTCAAATCCACATTCTGACCACTGTAAAAGGCCACTGCACTGCCTCGATAATCAACAAGAACTGGGTGCTCACCGCCGCGCACTGCCTCAAAGACTCACCTACCTCAGCGATCAACCTTGAAATGATCGTTCGCACTTTCGTCGTCCGCCTTGGCATGAATACGCTCGTCAAGCGGCCCACATTTCGTATCTCCGACGCTTTCGTTCCCAACCAAACAGCTGACATCGTGCTAATCCGACTTGCGATGTCGATTGATTTTAAACAGACAAATTCTGGAGTCGTCTGTCTCCCGCCAGAAGGCCACGAAGATTACGAAGAACATCATTTTTACAAAGTAAATTGTTATTCTGCCGGATTCGGCTTTCTTGGAATGAATCCCATCCGCCCAGCTAAATATCTCCAGGTAAGAATATTCCAGCCAGGAATCATTCTAGGGCGGCAATCGAGTGATTATTTGCACTAATAACAGTTTACAAATTGAATTTTTTTGAAAAAAAAATAAGTTTTAATGATCTGTTTATTGCAAATCAAAATAGCAAAAGTTTCTCATTTCAAAATTTCGTAGGAAGCGCCGTTCCCAGTCACGAGCTGTAAAATTTACAGCACAATCATTAAAGACGACATAACGAATCTGAACCTTCTTTGCTCGCGGCAGGACAAGGACGGCTCGCATGCGCTTTGCAAGGGCGATTCCGGCGGGCCGATGCTTTGCATTACCGATCATTCGCCAATGCTTGTCGGCGTTGCAAGAACTTCAACAGGTTGCGAGCGGCAGCGCTTTTTCGGCCATTCGACTTTTACAAACGTCGTTTTTTGGAACAACTGGATTCGCGAGACGATCAAGGATCGCGACGACTCGATCGTTTGCTTTGAGCCATTCAGAATGGCGAAAATTACGACGCACGCGCTTGAATTTCTAGAGCTGCGGGACGTGAACGCGAATCGACTTATGAGATTGAATGTTAATAAAAACTCGGTTCAAGAATCTGTTGTTTATTGTAAAAATGTAAGTAAAATTGAGATAAAATCATGCTTCTCTAGAACTATTTCTGTGTCAATGGAATTTGTTAATAGTGATAAGGTTGCCTCCTTATCATCTTATCAAGCAGCTTATCTTGTTATTCAGCAATGTGAGCGATCCGCGGGCTGTGCTCAATTTCTCGTGATCGGGAAGAATATCTGCTACATAATTATGCCGACGATCAGCGAACAGGGAAAATTCAGACCCGCCTCGTCATCCGTTTCTGTTCAAGAAGAACAAGAAATGTGGCATGGAAGAATTCAGAGGACGAATTCAGACGGCAGATCTAGCGAATGTGGCGTTGTTCGACGAAGTCCTATGCAAAGTCTCATTTCTGAACAAAAAATGATGACTTTAATTTAGTAAAAATCGACAAAATGAGACCTTTTTAAAAGCCGTACGTTTCATTTAAGAAAAAATATACGATGGAGTTTTTAAATACTTACGATACAAATTGGGGCGCATTTCGTAGGATTTTCGTCAAGCAATACAGCATAACATATCGCTACCGCGTCAATCAGGTATTCATCTTTTTAAATAAAATTCTAGTAATTTATTAGCTTTTCAACAAATCGACTGAGATAGAAATTGACATGTACTCTATTTTTCGAAAAAGCGCAAGCTCTGATGCAAGCTTCAACTATTTGACGGAGCGAACGAACTCCGAATTAGCAAATTTTATCGTAAACAAGATCGACTTTCCTTCCGCAACGACAATTGGCTTTTATTTGACAAATGTTCTCAGGTTTGATTTTCTTCTGAAAAAGAAATTCTAGCACTTATTTAAGTTCTTATATAATGACGATAAATTTTGAAGAATCAATGACTGTATTCGGCGTGAACTCTCCTGTACAGGTTCGATTTTTGTTGATCGTTTTTTCTTAATTTTGAGTGTTTTTAGTGTAGCAATATGCTCGCAACCTGCAAATGTGCAGAAGGATTTGTTCATTTTAAAAATCTTTGCGTTGACATCGACCAATGCTCGAAATTCACAAATCTTTGTGGAAACAATGAGTGCATTAATACTCCAGGAAGCTATCATTGCCGATCGACAGAGACTTTTCTTCGAAGGACAACGCAAAATGAGTCGAGTCCAAAATTTAATAAAGGCAGATTTGGCTTAAAAAATAATTCAGGAGTCGGGATTTGATGTGTATTGTTAAGCCAACAAAAGATTCCCGCATATGGCGACTTTACGAAAAAAGGCTTTTAAACGGCAAAGGAAGATGTATAAGCCGTGATCATCAGGATAAGAATATTCATTTTGAGAAGGTTTGACTTCGCAATAATTATAGCGCTGAGACTCTTTTAGCTCGCGAACGTGAACGATTCAATCAAACTTTTATCGATGATGAAGGAAAGAATAAACAAAGTCTACAGATTCTGCAGCTCAAGAAAACGAAAACACGTCAATTACTCGTTTGAAAAAGCATTTGATAAACTCATAAAGAGATAAAAAAATTATAAATTTATAAAATTAAATACAAATTTCACTGCCAAAATAAAACCTTTTTAAATTAAGCTTTTTTTCTATTTGTCTTTTTGTATAATATCTTGCAAAATTTGAACCCGCCTTGAACTCAAAACTGCCTGAATAAATATAAAAACTTCGAAGAGCACCAGAGTTTGTCTTTTTCAATCAAACTAAAAGATGTCAGTTCAAGCTGAAATGCTTTCTGAGAGAATCTACAGTCGACTTTATGACAACTCATTTTTAACAAGAGAGTTTGGATATTTTCCTAAATTCGAAGGAGTTTATATTGATGACCCAAAAGAGCTTAACTTCGAATTTTATCAAAAGCCATGGAACAGTTTCCAAAGAAGACGAATTCATCATGCGTCACGTGTCTTCTTTCCTGAATTTAACGAAAAAAATGGAGAATATCGCGATTCAAGAGTTCAAATTGAGACCAATGATGATCGTTTTGGATTTAAAATACCCGAGAAAATAACAAAAATGATCAACAGTGAAAGAAAAAAATTGTTCAATAAGGATGAGCTTCCAAGTATAAAAGAAGATGATCGGCTCTCAACAAAGATTTTTAATCTTTTAGAGTCAAAGTCGGTTTATGCTATAAAATCGCTTATTTTGCTATCTTTTTGTCTCTACTTTATTTTTGAACTTTTATCGGGATTATTTTCAGGTATTGGTTTTCTATCATCAATTGATTTTTGACAAATTTTTTGAAGCAGCTGCGTCCTGTTTTGCTTGGTTTGCAGCTGGAGACATCAAATACAAACTGGAAAAGAAAATACCGCCTAAAATTCAGAGTGAATCAAACTGTAATGTTGAACCTGAACCCGAAAAAGAATCAATTTCGCTCGATGAGAAGAACTGCGATTTTTGGTGGGACGCTGTCAGCATGGATCTGTCTTTCAAGCCAAAATCAGAAATGATCGATCCTGGCATCTCTGAGCCCGAACTTGAATTTGAACTGAAAGAAGAAAAAACAATGCTTGAGCAAAAAGGATCTGATGTGACAATTCTTACTTCCTCGGAAACTATTGACCTCGCAATAAAAGCAGCTGGGGTCATCCGCAAGCGACATAGCTACGAATGTGATATTATCAGACTTGGGAAAATGGACTCATCAGGTAGTTCATCAATAATTAAAATGTCTAAGTTTTTTTGCTTCAGCAATGGAAATGATACTTGCATCGCTGAGGAAAACTAGACACCTTGTGATAATCGAAAATGAATGGTCAAGTACAGGCGAGGAAATATTCATGGCAATCCGAGAATGCGAAGGCTACAGGAAAGTTCAAGAATTTAAAAAACAAGCTTGATTTTTATCAAGTTTTAGAACTTTAAAAAGTTTTTACTGTGAGCGAAAAACTAGATATGGGCGAATTATAAAAGTTCAAATGTAAAAAAAAAATGAAAAATCTGATCTTCTTTATTTAAAATACAGCATTAGAATTTCTTTGGAGGTAAAGCAGCTAATTCTTTATACGAAGCACCGCCGATTTTGCGATCGGGTCTTGTCATTTTTGGAAGTTCGTCAATATCGGCATTTCTGATAAATATTCATTAATAATTTTTACATAAATATTGCCTTACATTTCGCCCCAATGACGAGGACAGGGCGATTCTCGTCCTCGCTGAGAAAGTGTTCGTTTGAACATATCTTCTTTGTCAGGATCTGGCTTCACGAAATTCCCTGAAAAAATTATGAAAAAACTTAAAGACTTGTTTGAACCTTCGAGAACAGCTGAAGCTTCTGATTGACAGTCGTCAACAAAATCCAGGAATTCTTGAAAACCGTCGTTCATTTTTCTCTTCAGATCAACTCCGGTGTTTTCGTTTTCTAAATTTTATTAAAATATTCACTGAATTTCGTACCTGAAAATCGTTCTTTTCTTTTTTTAAGAGTTTCCGGCGAGAGTTTCTCTTCCTCTGCACGACTGAGAGTCGTTCCACTACTACTGTATGAAGAAATATCTAGCTTCGACTTTTCCATGTCGATCACAACATCTGGCTGTCTGTTGAATTCTGTGATTCTGTCACTTACGCAAGTGTCTTCTGAAGGAAATAATAATTGGCTTTTCTATTTTTAAAATAGCTCATAAATGTTTTAATATATGTTCTTAAAAAAAGTACACTTACGCTCAGCAATTGGCTCGATATTTCTAGGAAGATCTGCTTTTTCAGTTTTCTTAAATTATTTGGAATCAATTTCAGAGTTCTGACGAGGCCAAGCTTATTTCGAGGCGCGTAGCTATCACTCAATATTTGATTTATACGCTCTGAATTCTATTAAAAAGCAATCAGTGCTTCGTTTTGTTCAAAAAAATAACAAATGATTTAGCTGCAATCAGATCTTTGCCACAATAAATAAAAGTGTCAGATAAAAAATATCTCTCGCGAAACAGAATTGCAGGTAAAAACTGGATTCGCCCGGGCATCGAATCGGGAAAAAACGAGAAAATGAGCAATCGATCAATCCTTAATATACGACAGCAGCGGCAAAAAAGCCGACGGTAGGAAAAAGATCACGTGTAAAATCACACGGTGAGCTCAGAAGGGATGAGCCAAGGAAAAGAGATTCCCGCGTAGCGACAATAGAAAACATGCCTGGATTTGTGGGCTTTAAAATATTGCTGAAAGTTCAAATGTTTAAAAAAAATTTTCTCTTCCTTGATTTCAAGAATTTGAAATTTTCAGCTTTCCTGTGTTTTTGGGACGGCAGCTAGCTTGTTGTATTCCAAGCGTTTTCCAGTTTCTTTGTCGATAAGTTGCCGGACTGAAGATTGGAAATGGCTATCATGGAATAATTGATGACTTTCTTACCTTGATATGATTTTTCGTCTGAGCGTAAAAGATCAGTGTCGACTAGTTCAGTCTCGAGAGACTGTGTCGAGCCACGTGACCACCGCCGAGGACGTGCTATAGGCTGATCAAAGTCGGAGATGGATTTGTTTGGCTGGAAATTATAAACATTTTCCTAAAAATATGACTACTTTTGAATACATTTTAATTCTACCTGTGATATTTTCTTGGCTCCTGGATTTCTTTGGCCAAGCTGGCCTCGCTTTTCCATTTCTGCATATCTCTTGTTCAGCTTTTCTCTATACAAAGCAAATGATAAACGCGAGTTGAGCTCATTTATAAAATCTTTACTCATAAAACGATTCTCTGATTTTATTCGTTTACTGATTATTTGATTTACCATGTTTGATCAAAAATGATAAAGGAATAATCTGAGCGTTGTTCGTAATTTGACAGTTACGTGGGAAATCAAAAGGCGCTTTGTGAAAACATAAAGGAGGCATTTCAAGAATTTACTGTTTGTTTTTAACGTACCTCGCCATTTCATCGTCTTTTGCGATCGAGCTCAAAAACTCATTTGATTGCGCTGGAGTCCTCATCCCTCCCGCCAAATTTGCAACTTTTTGCTTCGTCGCGAAAAGATCATCCTGTAACAAGTTCCTTTAAGGAACTCGCTAATAGCGAGTTTCGTCTTGATTTAAAAATATTATCGCAATCAAGGAGGAATTCCGCCATTTTCTCTCAGAATGCCAAATCTTAAAAATGAGGGCACTCTGAGAAATAACGCTTCGCTAAGCCAGATAAATGCAAATTAAATTGTCATCGTAACCTTCCTTGATTGACTTGTTTTATCGCTCTATTTTTAAATAATAAGGGAACTTTTCCTTCGGACCACTGCGCTGACTCTCCATTGTGTGCTGAAAGTCCTAATTCAAAATTTCTAAATATGCTCGCTATCACCTGATCGCATAGCTGCCGTCTTCTCTCAAAAAGATCTGTTCCTTTTCGTTTACCTCCTCGCGTTTCGGCTACATCCCAGACGATTTTTGGCTGTAAGGGAGGTTTTGAAAAGTTCAAAATTAAGATGATTCTCTTACTGAAGCATCGGCAGTCTTTGAAAGAAATTCCAAACTTGTTTTTGAATGATCACTATCATCATTTGGCGAACTAAGTCTTTCTTCGACGACATCTTCGCTTTTCTGAACGTCTTCAAAATCTTCAGATGAGCTTCCGTCCTTTATTGGGAGGCAATGTTGCTGATACTCCTCGAGCGTTGTGCCTTCAATTCTTGATTCTTTTTCGGCTTCATCATTTTGAACTGGTTGAATAAGAGTTTCTTCCACAAAATTTGGAGTGATCACTGTTTCTTCGTTTTTATGAAAATCTTTAAAATTAAAAAAAAAAGTAACAAGTATTCAAAGACCTTTGTTGTAGTCGATGTCCTCGAGAACAACTCTTTGACAATCTGAGCTTAAAACATCTGCAAACGACTGCACTGCGTCAGAATCGAGAACTTTTGAAAAATCTTCAATATTTTCTGATTTAATTGAAGTTTTTTCTGCTTGCTCGGGCAAATCGAGTTTGAAATCAACGACTGGCTCGTTATCAGACTTCGATTTTTGCTCATCTTTGTTTTCAAGCTGTGAACATGGCTCAATTACAGCGGCGATTTGCTTCTTTGAACACGATTTTGGAGTACAAGAAAACGAAGGAACTTTGCTTGACGCGTTACTTTGCAATTTATCTTGACTTTCGTTGTTGTTCAAATCTTCCTGGAAAAGATTTTTGAGTAACGCAATTATTTTCAGAAGCAGAAAGGTGATAAGATTTGCTTGGCCTTGATCCAAAAGAATATTTTTAATAATGAAAATTATTCAGATTTGAAGAAAAAAGAAACAAAAATGTGATTTTTTTAGTAAACCGCAAAATCTCGACAATAATAAATAAAAACCTGGATTTTGGACTCGTCGACATTTTTCTTTTGTTTTTTTGAAGAACAGCAGTTTCCCATCTTCAGTTAGTCCCAATTTTTTTATCAATAAAACTTTGCTCTTAGGATTATTCGCAAAAAATTAAAAAAAAACAGTGTCAAAGAGTTGATAAATCTCTGGGCGCTAGAATGATAAAGAGTCAGATTTTGACGCACTAGCGATTCGTAGCGCGACTCTCTGACTGAGCAGCTGCTTCTGTCATTGGCCTCACTGTACAGTGTGCAATGTACATGCAAGATCTTTTAAATTTTATTAAACTTTTTTGCAGAGCATTTCAAAATCATATTTCTGATCAATTTCAGCGAGAAATTTTTACAGCTGGCAAATTGGGCGGGCTAAGGTTAAAGATGATGGCGGGTAACAGATTTAATAAAGTTTTTTGATCATAAAAAAGGCATTCTGGTGAGCTTGAACTATTTTCGCATGCTCTTCCGGCTCATTCTTGAAGAATTTCGGGTACGATAAATTTTTCGCAATTTCGAATCCTTCTTTTTCGAAAACTTTCTTTGAAATATTATTCACGCAATGAGCTGTGTAAAAATCTGCGCCGGAATTTTTTGCAAAATTGATCGAATTTTTGATGAGTCGAGTTCCAATTCCTCGTCCTTGCTTGAAAATAATAAGGTTTCTTGCTGATTTGCTTGAGTACCGTTAAGGAGGAGACGCAAACAACACCATTACTGTAAATCTTGGATCGATCGTTTACGCCAAAACGGGTTAAATCAGTTTCTCCAAGCGCACAAAGAAGTTCACTTGTTCTTTGAGCGTTTTTAACGGACTCTAAAAGCATTTTCATGATTGCAGGAGATCATATTTTATCATTACCTTTTTCGTCAAACTCTTCCTTGATTTCTTTATAAGTCAAAAAATCACCGTTTTCGACAGCCACAAGTTCTACATTTTGATAAACCAGCTGCGATTCTTTACAAGCAGCGAGGCCAGAGCCCCAAAAGTTCCTCATTTCATTTTCAGAAAGCGGTAACATTATTTGAAGCGTATTGTCGTGGAAATTATTTATGAGAAAATCCAAAATTGAATCTTAAATATTTTCAAAATGCGAATTTTTTTCTCGAAAATACCTTTTTGTGAAGCGTTTTCACTTCTTTTATAAATCAGATCAGTCATTCTAGCTTTCTCGCTTTTGTAGAAAAATATGAATTGTTTTTTTGACTTTTGTCAAACGCGTCATTTATTTGATCAATACTCCGGTCATGAAGGTGTGACGAAAAATAACGAAACGAGTTATTTTTCAGACAAGTATTTATGTCAAATAAGACAGAAAAAGTTTATCATTATTTTTCGATGGAAGAAAAGCAGAACTGAAAGTGATGTTTTTTCGATTTTGGACGTCAAAAAAGCTAAAAATTAATACAAATCTTTGAAAAAAACCAAGTTTTACTTTTTTTCATAAAGAAAAACATGCGTTTCTTCAGTCCCAATATCTTCCTCAAAATCAGCATCTTCGATAACCCAATTTTTGCTTTCAAAGATATCCGTTATTTGCCAAAAATCGTTGCGAAGCCCTTGGACAACTGTAGCATCCTTTCTAAAGAAATCGAATACAGTTATATTCATCTTTTTCGCATGATCTCTCAAATTCTGAATAATTAAATAAGCTCAGTCATTTTTGGTCACTATCCGCGAAAGGGTTAAAGCTTACCTTTCTAGAGCACTTTGTTTGCAAATCTTTGTTTGTCTTGTCCACAATATTCAAAAACCAATTTGGGAAGATGTCCATTACATTCTAAAAGCGCCATAAAATTTCCAACAACACAATTTTTTACCCAAATAATATCTTCCGAGCAAATACAATTCAGCAGTCCTGCTTCTCTTTTCAATAAACCTGCAGTACAGGTGCAATTTCTCGCCTTTTGAGCGATTACAGCTACAGTTAAAAGCATAATTTTCATTTTAAGTTTTCAAGAATGCGCTTTGCTTTGGATTTTTTGAAAGAAGATGGGATACTTGAACGGTTTATCAAAGAAAAACAGAAACAATGACATTTTGGTTGGCCAAGTTTTTAACAGTTTACTTGTTTTCAGATTTGAAATAGGTTTATTTTTCGATAGAAAATCAGCTTTTTGTGAAACGGATTCAAGCAACAATCCTTTTAAATTTTATTAAACTTTTTTGCAGACCATTTCAAAATCATATTTCTTTCGCTGTCGTAAGAAAATCGCTGCTAAAATAAAACAAGAAGGAGTTAATATAAAATTGCCTGTAAAGAATTGCTCTTATTTTTGCCTTCTGCGCATTTCTTTTACTTTCGACGTCGTATGCCTTTTTAAATCCGAGTAAAATCAAAAAGAAGCTGAAAACCATCCACCACTGCGCGTCTCGTCTATTTTTGGATTTCCAAACTATTTACTCTTTTTTTCCTTTTTTGGCAAATCTTCACCTTTCTTAGATCATCTTTGAGTTTAGTAAAAAGATCATCTTCGTAGTATGGAGATCCTAAAAAATAAAGGAATCCAACAATGCCGCACGACAGAAGAAAAGCTCCGCAGCCACAAGTTGCGCAGTAATACGTCGCGTGGCTCTCTTCGATGATCATGTCGCTTGTGATTGAAAATTCATCCTCTTTTCGAAATTCGAAGATACTTTCATTTCACGAATTTTATTCTTCGAATCTCTTTTCTGACATCGAGTCGCATTCTTCCGCCATTGAAGGCCATTCATATTTTGGAATTGCTAGAATTGTAGAATTTTCCATCATCCTCTGAAACAGTTACTGTGGCAATACAGGCAGATACATCTTATTGGCAGAATTCTTTGATCAGCTGTTAATCCTAAAACGACAAAGAGTGAAATCGATCATTGCAAATGACACCCTTTTCGAGCGCCAAAAGTTTATTTTTCAATTTCTTCCGCCAATCGCTCGTCTTCCAGGAGAGCAAAAAAGTCCTCCGGATGAAAGAATTCAACATTTGAAATTAGCTTCAAATTCAACGCCATTTTTGGCCCACCCCAGCGCTGAAATGCGTCATGAGAAAAGATAGATTAGAAGAAATCAGAATTAATTCTCATGATTTTGAGAAGCAAATCAGAATTGTGTTATGTCAATTATAACATGTTTCTCACCAGTTTTAAATGAGAAAAAAAGAAGAATTCTATTTAACAAGATTTAGAGATTTGAAAACTGAAGAAATTTTCTGTATTATTACTGTAAAATGATCACCACGTTACAAAGAATGTAGTTCCAAAAACCGACAATTATTTAAGATTTTTTTCTCATAAAATATGAGTCATATTTAAAATATTTTATTAAACAAAATACACATTTGAGTCTTTCTGTATATCAATTTGTATATTTGAATGTGACTAAAAATGAAGCTTTTTCACAGCGCGAAGCGAAGCATCGCGTCAAAATGTGCATTTTTGAAGCTTTTGATTCGTTCCGTTGAAGCTATTTTTAGTCATTTTAGTCTCTGAAAACTAATTTTTTATTCAGATAATGGCGACGGACAATGTTTCTGTTGTGCTTCTCGGACTCGGAGGAGTCGGCAAAAGTTGTATTTGTCTGAAACTGACGCAACCGAGTCAAGCGATCCCGCATGAGCACATTATTACGCCGTGGACAGACACGTTAGTTATTTATTGAAGATAAGAATTTCGAGATAAGAATTCTCAGATTCCAGCACAGAATATATCTGAGAAAAGATAAATCTGTGCTGCTCGATATTGATGATACTGCGGGACAAGAAGAAATGAGAGCGCTCTCAGAAGTTAAACTAGACAACAAAGATGCAGGCTCGTTTTCAGCATATAAAAGTTTTTTTAAAATCAACCCTTGCCGTAAAAACAACCAATTAGTTGTTCAAATAGATTGTGCTTAACCCTTGCGGGGAAAGTGATCAATTAATTGTTCACTTGGAAGTCGCTAAAAATGGCTGAGCGTAGCGAAGCAAAAAGCGCGAATCGAAGCTTCACGCTAAATTTTAGATTTAAAATATTTTCGACGCGAAGCTTCGCTTCGCGCTTTTTGCTTCAAGCTAAAAGTTGTGATTATATTGACACAAATTTAATATATTGACACTAATTTCAATTAAGAATTTATTGGTCAGCCTCCGCAAAAGGGTTGTAGTAATTTTAATATTTGTCAGTTAGAAAAACGAGAAAGAGTAATTCTAGTGCTTTCATTAAGC
>Ga0115008_10003973_pt1 | contig 12243 bp, 15 predicted proteins | sample FraStrMetagenome_FD_87164 | JGI IMG/M metagenome (GOLD analysis project Ga0115008, IMG submission 87164) | Marine eukaryotic phytoplankton communities from Arctic Ocean - Fram Strait ARC3M Metagenome | ecosystem: Environmental > Aquatic > Marine > Oceanic | place: Fram Strait | collected...
AACTCGATTTAATATAGTTTTGGTTGAAAATAGCGGATATGTGTTTCCAGAATTAGATAATGAAAAAGAGATGTATAAAGACCGTTTTGAGGTGATTACATTTAAAGAATGCGATGTCCCACAATCTGAGTATTTAACCAAGTTAGATGATAAGGGACTTGGATCTAAAGGAAATCACGAAATATTCGCAATTAATTACGCAATTCAGAATTCAGAACTCATACAACCTACGTCTTTTTTGATTAAAATTACAGCCCGATATTTTATAAACGAATTAGAGGACTATCTAAGTATATACAATTTAAATAATGTTGATTGTTTAACCCAACATAATAGAGATAGATGTGAAATGGTAGGATGTCATTATAAGCATCATTCGTATGTTTTTAATATATACACATTGAACGATAGTATCGTTTGGAATACTCATATTGAGGATATTTGGAAAATGAGAACTATGAAGTATAAAAAGACTATCACGTGTAAAGAATTCTCAATAGATACAACTATTAGGGGGTCGCATAATGAATATTATAGTACAATTTAATTTCTACAATTTACTTATCAAATGTCATTAAATATAAGAACTGATTTATGTCGGCTAAAATCTCATCACGGATATTCAGTAAATCAGTATCTTTTTTATCGTCGAAATACATATTTATATCCAATAAAAATTCACGATAATCGTAAATACGAGTTTTGAAATCGCGAGTGTTAGAAGGGTCAATTAAATCAATACGTTTTTCCAACATTTTGATACGACGTTCATCTTTACCTAATAAGACTTCTACAAAAGAATCTATATGTTTATTTAATTTCAAATAGAGCTCATCTGTAGCTTGATGTTGTGCGTAAGAGCGTGTCTTCCAATGATACAATTTTACCATATTTAATACTTCCAAAAATACCTTCACTATATGAGAATTTGTTTTATTTGACTTTTTATAATTTTTTTTGGTTTTGCGAGCACCTCCTACTTTCTTCTTGCCTGTTTTATTTTTACCGGTTTTATTCTTTTTTTCATGATACATGATTATTATATATTAATGAAATATAATAATTCGCATATTTCTAAAGGTTTTACGCAAATATTACTATTTTACAGTTGTATTTTTGTAATTACAATCGCACCATATGATGTGTGATAAAATCTTTACATGAATGAATTAGAGACAAACTGTATAATTATAATATCAATAGTAATCGACTGAAATGATGAAATATTATAGAACTGGAGTGACTACCCGAAAACAAGCTAAAATAATTGTAACAAATGATGAGGATGAAGACGACGACACATCCGGCGAGAATTATAAAAAGATTACACGTGAAAACAATCATATCTACTTTTACGCAGAAGTAGACCGACAAAATATTTTTGAACTTATTGAACTCATTCGTAAATGTGAAATTGATAATATCATAACAGCACATAAGAATTGTTTGGATGATATTCCTATATTTATACATATTAGCTCTTTTGGTGGATTGCTATTTGATGCGTTCACTGCGATCGATGTAATACAAGCATGTAAAGTACCCGTTCATACTATTATTGATGGACCAACTGCTTCGGCTGGGACACTAATTAGTGTTGTTGGAACAAAACGATATATGAGACCTAACGCATATATGCTAATTCATCAATTATCTTCGAGTTCTTGGGGGAAAATGGCGGAACTTGAAGACGAACATGAAAATAATACAATGCTGATGAAACGTATAAAAGATATTTATACCGAACATGCATCTATACCTAAAAAGCTATTGGCAGAAATTTTGAAACATGACTTATGGTGGGATTTAAACAAATGTGTAAGTTATGGTCTTGTTGATGAAGAATGGAAGAGGACATAATTACAAAATTGAAATATTTTACTTTATACTTGTGATAAATATTTAATACAAGTATAATAATCATGACTATTACCGAAGATCAAAAATACTATTTGACAACCCTAACAAGGTATCTATATTCACGGATTGAGGTGAAACAGTCACTATTTATTTCCTTACTACAAAAAGATATTTCACAATCCTTGTTTTGGGGATATGAGCTATACTACTCTGGATTTCAAGAAGAAACCTTTGATTTTATGAATGACATCTATAATGAGATATATGAAAAATTAAACCCAGATCTAAAACCATTTATTGATAAAATGATAAGTGAATGGTCTGAATGTGAGAATGATGATAACGATTGTAATCTTGGTTCCATTATATATACATTATCACTACGAGACTATGATATAGTGGCGTTTACTAAATCGAAACTGAGCTATAATATTACAAAAGATAACCCAGACATTACAAATACACCATTATGTGTGTGTACTATGTTACCCGCACACATTGAAAAATATAAGACGCATATGGTATCTACGGAAACTGGAGAAAAAGCATATAAGGTATTATCTACACTAAAATTGTACCCTATCATCAGGGACCATAATACTCTATTTGATACTCGAATGCCCGAAGATTTCAAAAACATATATCATGCTCCATTAGAAGAATGGTTGTTTTATGCTTCCCGAAGCCCAATTTGGTTACAACGTATAGAAGAACATAACGGAACTATTGATTGTGACAATATGAAAGTAGTATTTGAAGATGACGAAGATGAAATTAAATTCTGTGAGTTATGGGATTACGAACAAGATGAATTACCAAGTAATATTCATGAGTTATCACTTGGTACTGGTAAAGAAAAACAACTAACTATGAAACAGTTTTGCAAGAAACATAAATATACAGTTGTTAGTAAAATTACGAAACGAAAGGTAGTTAAAAAATCAGAAAAAGCCTGATAATTTATACGTTAGATAGGCTGTGGTCATCATTAAAATACCACCCCATATTGTATCTATTATAGCTAACTTAGCAGACCACTTAGAAAACAACGCATATGAAGTTGCGTCATAAACACCATAGATTACTATACCAAACAAAAAAGCGTCTAATAGTGATGCCTTTTTTTGTATTATAAAATAATTTACACCGAAAATCATGAAAATATAACAGATTACAACAGCAACCATATCTACATTTGGTTTTGTAGTCTGAATATTTTGGATTTGTTTCATATACGCTTCCTTTATTATTGAAATATAGGTGGCATCTAAACCTAACATTACTAACGCAGATATAATAAGTTCTTTACTCATTTACATAGGGGGACAAATTAAATTCTACTTCTTCGTAATATTTTTGTATTAGAGAACCTACATGTTGGGCGTTTTCTTCAATCATGTTACGATATTTTGTAGGAGTCGGAGTTAGTCCTTGTAAATCAAATGCAGACATGCCATTAAACATGGTTTCACGTTTTCTCATTGATTTTTTTATAGGAATAGGTATTTCACGAGTTATAGTACAATAGTCCATATCGTCACTCGTTATACTATTACTTCTACTTTCTGGTTCTGGTTCATGTATGTTATTTGATTCTTCGGTTGTGTCTAATTCGTTTATACTTTCTGAACTACTATGCTGACAACTATTCATATATTCAAACATATTTGAAAAATTATCAGAACTTTCATGTCTGTGATTCATCTATATAGTATTATCCGTAAATATATTCTATCAATATTATGAAATTAAATAATGTTACGCTGAAAATGTATAAAAATGCAAAAAAGAATTGGTAGAGGAATTCGAAATTGGACATAAAATAAATGTCCAAAATGAAAATCCTCGATGAGAAATAAAAAAGAGGATTTCGTAAAAAATGAGTTGTGATTGAAACGCAGTTATTTTTGGATTTTCCATTATTTTTTGTTACCATAAAAAATTAAGTATATTATTCATGCCAATCATTTAGAGAGAAAATGTGTCAATAAATAAAGGAGACAAATGATTACAAAAAACTCTCAAATGTCTGAATGCGAATATACATGTGAATTATGTGAGTATTTTACCAGTAATAAAGGTGACTATAATAAACACTTAATTACTGCAAAACATAAAAGAGTTACATCAGGAGACACAAAACTCTTGAAATCTCATATATGTAATTGTGGAAAAGAATTCAAACATCGTCAGGGTTTATGGAAACATAAACAGAAGTGTAATGAAAATATTACGGGTTATGTGAATGAAAATGATGATGCCAAGTACGAATTGTTAACAAACACTATTTTAGAGTTAGTTAAGAAGAACGACGAATTAACAACCAGTATTGTAGAAATGTCAAAAAATATGGGAAATAATAATAACAATACTACTCACAATACTGTAAACAGTAACAACAAATTCAATTTAAATGTATTTCTGAATGAGAAATGTAAGAACGCGATGACATTGAAAGACTTTGTAAAATCCATCAATATATCCATACAGGATTTTATAGAAACTGGAGAACGTGGATTCATAGATGGCATTTCAAATATCATCGTAGAACGGATAAATGAAATGGAAATCCATGACCGCCCACTCCATTGCACTGATTTGAAGCGTGAAACTGTATATATAAAGGATGACGACAGATGGGAAAAAGATGAAGACAAAGTCCAATTACGTAAGGCAGTTAAAGGGGTAGCCAACAAAAACGAAAGAATGCGTCCAGTTTGGTATGATTCCACTCCAGATGTGGGTATAATGGGAACTGAAAACTATGAAAAGTTTTTTAAATATTCTGAATCATCACTTGGAGGATGCGGAAAAGAAGAAACCAGATTATTTGAAGATAAAGTAATGAAGAATGTTCTCAGAGAAGTTACTATCAATAAAGATAATTCTATTACTAATTAAATAATTTATCTTATTATGGAAATAACATAAAGATTTACATATAAATTAAATATAAGATGCCTAAAGTTAAGATTGATTATTCCAACACTATATTCTATAAGATTTATTGTAAAGACCCTTCCGTAAAAGACCTGTATATAGGTCATACTACTAATTTCGTCCAAAGGAAATACGCACACAAACAAGGATGTGTAAATACAAAATCGGTGAACTATAATTGTAAAGTGTACGAAACTATACGCGACAATATGGGTTGGGAAAATTGGACTATGGAAATAATAGCATTTCATAATTGCGAAGATTTGTATTCTGCGAAGAAACAAGAACAGCATTATTTTGAAGAATACAAAGCTACACTAAACAGCGTTGAACCTCTACCTCCACGAAAACCAAAAAAGGAAGTTGTCATCAAACCACCGAAAGAAGTATTTTATTGTAGTTCATGTAGGGTGTATTTTAATACACGCAAATTACAAGAAGAACATAATAAACGACCAAGGCATCTTAAACTGGAACAAAATGGAACAGAGAGAATACCAAAGCCTATTACAAATTTTGAATGTGACAAATGTAATTTTAAATGCTATAAACAAAGTGATTATAACAGACATATAACGACCGTAAAACATAAAAATATAACGTCAAATCATCGTAAAAACGCAACTGAATATGTATGCGAGTGTGGTAAGGTATATAACGCCCGAAATAGCTTATGGTATCATAAGCAGCAATGTAATAACTCAAATACGCAACCTATTATAGACACCGAACCTGAGCCAGCACCTCATCAAATAGACGCTAATTTTATAGCAGAATTAATGAAGGATAATAAAGAGCTACGTCAAATGTTGATAGAACAGAACAAGCAAATTATAGATATTACTAAGAATCTTGTAAATACCACGAATACCCCATTACACGAAATATCTAATAAAGATACTTCTATTACTAATTAAATAATTTTACGCTAAATAAACACGAAAAAGAAATGGCTATGGTTTGAAAAAATGGACATTTATAAAATGTCCAAAAACGTTTTTGTCGATATAGTTTTCGAATAACACTTTTATAAAAATGGGTTTATTACGATTATGCTTTATTAACGATTAATATATAAATTATTTGTCTGCATAAAAAATTAAGTAATTTACGCTGAAAATGGTTTAGAAGAAATAATCTATGTTGATAATATAGCAACCAAATCAACCATTCTAATGCCGAAAAATGCCTCTGAATTTTACTGTGAAAAGTGTGAGTTCATATGCTACAAAAAAAGTAATTATACTAAACATTTATTAACACGTAAGCATGTCAATGACAACAAAATCAACGAATCTGATGCCGAAAAATGCCATGTATGCGATGTCTGCAATAAGCAGTTCAAAGATAGGTCTGGTTTATGGAGACATAAAAAGAAAACGTGTACCATCCCGACCCAACACGGTACAGAAGTCTCAATGCCAGTTCCCCCACAAATAGACCCAAATTTGATAATAGAACTATTGAAAGAGAACAAAGAACTTCGTGAAATGATGATAGAGCAGAACAAACAGGTAATCGACCTGGCAAAGAATTCAGGTAATACTACGAACAATACTATAAATAATACGACGAACAACAAGTTCAACTTGAATGTATATCTGAATGAAACATGTAAAGATGCTATCAACTTGAATGATTTTATTCAATCAATAAAACTAACTGTAAATGACTTTATCAAAACAGGAGAAGTAGGTTATGTGAGAGGTATATCAGACATTATGTTAGAGCGAATACGTGATATGGAACCACATGTACGCCCTATCCATTGTACGGACTTAAAACGTGAAATAGTGTATGTAAAGGATTCTGATATCTGGGCGAAAGAGGATGAGAACAAAACTCATTTAAGAAAAGCTGTGCGTATTGTAGCAAATAAGAACAAAGCCCAAGTCCATCCATGGATAGCTGAAAATCCACGTTATGATATATTAGATACACCAGAATGTGACAAGTTCTTTGAATATTCAAAAGCATCATTAGGTGGTTACGGCAAGGAAGAGGATGAGAAATTTGATAAGAAAATCATCAATAATATCCTGAAAGAAACTGTTATTGATAAAAAATTAATAGCATAATTAGTATCATATTATTTTACATGATACTAAATAGTATGGTCGACATCTTGTTCGTTAGATTCAAATGATACACCTCGATTCATGAATTGACGCCCATTTAATATATGTCGAATCTCTTGTAATGATGTCTTCATAATCTCTATTTCGACGTCGTGATTATCAATAATGTCCTGTTGTTTTTTGATAATAGCTTTCAGTACAGGTAATGTAAGTTCGTCTTTATTATCTATATAATTCTCTAATATAGGTGGTGTAAATAATCGTGGTGTATTATGTTCGCTCATTGTATAGCTTGGTGTATTATGTTCGCTCATTGTATACTGTATTAGAAAGCAATTTTTATATTGTTTTATACCATACTATCATCATCGTCCGCCCAATTATCAAGCTCTTCATGTTGCAATCTAATTGACGGGCGTTTACGAGACGGATACGTAGATGATGCGTCCATAATTCGTTTTTCAAGTTGTTTTTCCTTTTGTTGGATCATAAATAACAATTCTCTATCCTTATAATTGAGGAAAGAATTAATGTTATTATATTTGTTACGTGAAATAGTATCCATGATAACTTCAAATTCAGTTGTGAGTTCTTGTTTTGTCTTGATGATTTCATTATAATCAGTTTTCATCTTTTTGACGACTTCATTCCATTCCGTTAATTTCATTTTAGGGTCTTGATGTTCCCATAAATGCTTGTTATTCCAAGGTCCAAGAACATCCATTCTGTAATCTATACGATTATGAAGTAATGAATATTTTTCTCTGAGATTTTGTATACGGTCTTTCAACTCATCCAACTTATAATACTTGGAAATAGACAATATGAGAGAAATGTATGTGGAAATGGTTATAGATATTACTGCTATAATATCAACATTTATAGCAAATTGCGTTTTAGTGGCTTGGAAAAATCCAGAAATAGTTGATACAAAAATAACGGATGTTTGAATATTGTTAACCATAGAGGTCAAATCGTCATATTTTAAATCAAGTAGACGTTTGCATTCTTTACCTTCTTTTAGAATAAAGTTGTTATTTTTACGTAGAGAATAAAGTTGATTTTTGAATATGTTATATTCTCTGGTAGAGAACCAATCAAAATTGGGATGATTGGGCGAAAATGATATTATTTCATCATACGATGAAACGCTTTTTAAACTTGCTGTTTCATCAGAATGATTGGGAATATTATCAAGTATGGAAGTAGCTTCTTCATCATGTGGTAATTTAACTGATTTATGATGTTGTAATTCATTAGTTGAATTTTGTTTCTCTTCTTCAGTTTCTACGATTTCGGTGAACGGGGCAATCGGTGCTTCTGATAAAGATAGCATATTTTCATCATTTATATCATTATTTTGCGAATTTGTATTATCACTCATTTACATAATACAAATATTTTTACTTATAGGTTCTTACTAAATTTCTTGTGTCATTTCAATTGCGGGTTTATCTGAAATGTCTTCTATTTTGTTACTATTCTCTTCTGGTTCTTCTTCATTGATTTCAATTGGAAGAGTTTTTGTTATTTTGGTTTTAGTGTTTGTTTGTTGTAAATAATACATCCCCCAATTGGGTAGATTACTCACACAATTCATAACTGAATTATAAGTCATACTTGTAACTATTGTATCTGAATCATCGTTAAATTGGATACTATACCACCAATAGGGAGGAATATGTAAAGTATTTCCTGGAGTTATATCAAACTCTAAAAATTTGAGTTTGTCAAAGTCACTTTTGTGTTTTTTGTCAGGGTTCCATACGTTTATACGAGAACGAAATTCATAATTTTCAAAATCACGATAGGGGAGCAAGTGTTTATGACTTTTCCAGGGTGTCATTTTAATTTTCACTTTACCAGAATGGACTGATATAAACTTTCTAAAGTCTGTATGGTATCTAAGTGGCGTTACCGATTTCGAAGAACCGGTCAAAATATCATATTTGGTAATCATAGATAGTTGTGGTTTTAAATACGTATCATTTGTATGAAGAATGTGATATAAATCCGCAGTTTCAATAAAATCTTCATTGTTCTCCGTAAAGTAGTTTGATCGAGTATCGGTTTTCATTAGATTAATAGCCGAACTCGCAGGTAATACAATGTAATCAATGCTATCATTTTTGTAATAATCGCGAATATCTTTGACTTTTACATCATGTTTCTCATTGTTTGAGAACGTATCAGAATTAATCTTATCATAAAAATCAGGATTGATACTATCAAAGTTAAATAATACGGGTTGTTTTATACTACATACTTCTTGTAAATATTGATTGGTAGTGTAGTCCATTTCATATACTTCTAAATCTTCACTGGTCTTAAGTTGGTTAATTATATGGATGTATATCACCAATACGATGATAAACAATAAAAAATTAAGTAATCCAGACATTCTATACTATATAGAGTCCTATTTTTATACGTTTTTTTACGATAAAGTTATTTTTCTATGATAATAATTATCTTTCTTTTTTGTGAATTTTCACAAGTTCAGTAACTTTCGGTGAAATAAAAGAACTAAGTATGGAAGTGGTAGTTGTAATAAACGAAGGAGTATTGGAAAGCTCCATATTTGTTAAATACTTTTCATATCCATTAAGTTGTCCGTGTTCTGCAAACCCAATAATTACATTTCTATGACGTTCTACTGCTGATATTGTTAGTGTATCTAAGTCGATGAATATTTCAAACGATTTGTATTTTTTGATACAATCATTAATATGGTTGACTAAGAACACGCTGATGTCATGATAATTATTTGGATTGGCAAATGTTTTGAATACGGCGTAGTTAATATAGACTTTATTATTATCAAGAACGTAAATACATTTTTTTAACAATGTATCAAGTCCAATTCGCGTTGTTACTAAATCAGCACATTCGTACTTTTGATTTTTTTTAAAAAATGTATTTTTATTATTAATTTTATAATATTGTTGTTGTAATTCTTCTATGGCTGTCATTGTATATGAAATCGTACGTGACATTATATGTATTGTGGTATAGTATTATACATATAAAGTTTTTTTTGTTTATACCCTTTATTTGGTATCTTTATTCAATTCGTTTTCGACTAATTCGCGCATATCTACACTTGTGTGTTCGGTATTAATCGTGTTTGCACCAATACTATATACACTTGTTAAATCTGTATCTTGTCCTACTGTATTTGACTTTGAATTAGGATTCACTTCAGATAGAATATCAATCCTTTCTTCTAAAAGCATTTTGTTTACATCCATGGTGTATGTTTGTAATTTTAGCATAGCGTCCTTAATATCTGACATTTCTGTAGCAATCATTTCAAATCTGGATTGAAACTCGTCAAGTACATCAGTAACAGTAGGTTCGCTGTTATCTTTGATTGTATTTGTTATGGTCTCTTCTAATGAGACTACGCGCTTATCCAATGTTGAAATAAATTGTTGCATTGTTAGCCCAGTCGGCTTTTCACGGGCTTGTGTTTGAACGGGTGCTGGTGGTGGAGTCGTTTTAATAGGTGCTGACTGTTGCGGTGCGGTAACGCGTCTTCTTATAGCGGCGGCATTTGAGCTCATTTTGATATAAATAGTTATATCGTTTGTCTCTAACTAATTATAATAAAAACATATAAATGTTATCTTATTATAATGTATAATGGCAATGGATAATAAATTTTTGAAAGAACAAATTATTACATATATGGGTAATAAACGCAAACTATTGAATATCATAAGTGATGAGCTTGATGAAATTAAAAAGGCGATGAAAAAAGACAAAATTAAAATAGGAGATGGATTTTCAGGTTCAGGCGTAGTCAGTCGTTTATTTAAGACAATGGAAAAAGAATTATACGCAAATGATTTGGCGGGATACAGTAAAACGTTGAATGCGTGTTATCTATCCAGTCCAACTAAGTCTGAAATACAAAAAATAAAGGAATATATCGACCAAGCCAATAAGAAGGCAGATGATGAAATGTCTGGAAAGATACATGGCGGATGGATATCCAAACATTGGTCTCCAGAAAGTGAAGAAATAAAGGAGAACGAGCGAGCATTCTATACAAGCAAAAACGGAAAACGTATAGATATTATGCGGGATTACATTGAAACACTACCTGAGAAGTACAGACCGTATTTGTTGGGTCCGTTGTTAGTGGAATGTTCCATTCACAACAATACGAACGGACAATTTTCGGCGTATTACAAAGACAAAGACGGTAAAAAGGGGGAATATGGTGGTAAAACGAAGACCGACGTCAAGCGTATTACTCAAGATATTCGTATTCCATATCCAATATTAGACCCAAGCAAATGTAAAGTCAATCTAAGTCAGAAAGACGTAAATGAATGGGCGAAAGACGTAGGTGAGTTAGATGTGGTCTATTATGACCCGCCTTATAATAAGCATCCGTATAATATTTATTATTTCATGTTAGATGTAATCAACAATTGGGATAAAAATGCGGAAATTCCGGATACCAATCGCGGACAGTCAGCATCACGTACGAAATCGTTATACAATAGTAGTATACATGCGAAGAAGGCGATGAACGATTTGTTAGAAAATACGAAAGCAAAATACATAATGCTGTCGTATAATGATGGCGGAATTATATCTATTCCTGATATGGATGAATTATTAAAAGGACATAGTGATGATGTCAAAAAAATACCGATAGACCATAAAACGTATAACCGATTAAAGGGGATTAGTAATTATAAGAGAACCGCGGAATATAAGCCAGTTAAGGAATATTTGTATATAATACGAAAAAAATAAACACTACACAATTTAGATAAATAATGTATGTGTATATATATATAATATGGTTAAACGTACTCCAACATCTGATAAATGTATACGACCCAAAGGCGCATTACGGATAAACCCATCATCTGACCCATTAGCAGCTTTTATTGAATGGCGTAAGACTAAAGGTCCCAAAGATCCTAATAGTTATTCCGCTTTTATCCGCGAAAATCCTGATCCGAATGTCTCTGAAAGTTCGAATGTGTCTGAACGGTTTCAAGGTTTACCCAGGGAAGATACTAAGAAGCCAACAGAAGGTGGGAAACGGAGAAGAAAAAACATTACGAAAAGCAAGTCTAAGAAGAATAAATCTAAGAAGAACAAATCTAAGAAAAGCAAAAAATAATTATAAGAGAACCGCGGAATACAAGCCAGTTAAAGAATATTTGTATATAATACGAAAAAATATATAAATGTTTGGATATATGTATACTAACGAAATGGATAAAGATGAAATAATAAAACAATTACAAGACGAATTAGATGCTACAAAACAAGAGTTAAGTGCTACGAAAGAACATTTGAAAAAATATACTGCTCCTGAAAGTAGTAAAGCATATTA
>Ga0115008_10003974_pt1 | contig 12243 bp, 10 predicted proteins | sample FraStrMetagenome_FD_87164 | JGI IMG/M metagenome (GOLD analysis project Ga0115008, IMG submission 87164) | Marine eukaryotic phytoplankton communities from Arctic Ocean - Fram Strait ARC3M Metagenome | ecosystem: Environmental > Aquatic > Marine > Oceanic | place: Fram Strait | collected...
CCCAACCCCAACCACCACAACCCCAACCCCAACCACCAACACCACCACCACACCAACACCACACACCACACACACACAACCACAACCCCACACACCACACCACACACCACCACACACCACACACCACACACACCACAATGTTTTAAATTATATAATTATAGATATGATTGATTACATCTGAATTATATCTAAATCATGTTTATTTGATATAAGACAGTCACTCACTCTGATGTTATATGAATGTCAACTATAGATAGATCATGATGATCTAATAGAGTTATATGAAACTCAGTCTATCAATCTAATTCTAGATTAGAATGAAACCATTAAAAGGTGGACCAAAGATATATTAACAACATATTCAGAAAGGGAATCAGAGTCAAGACAACAGAAAGGAAGAATAGAAAATAAATTATAATAAGATATTTTAATGAATGTTTTGAAATATAAGTTGAATAGTTCTCATATTGATCTAAATATAAGTTATATAATCATATCATACAAGATCATAATTTAGTGAATAGACTGTTTATATTATTCCATTTTTAAGTGTTTAGGGTTGTTCATCATAATGTACTCAGATGTCATCCACCCTTATGGAAATTAAATTTATTATAAATATATCTTATGAATCTCAGAGTCATTATTATATATAAGATATATTATTATGAAATATCAGATTTATTAGAGAGATATAAATTAATTATGAATTCTATATATTTTGATTTATGTCTATTGCTGTGGAGGATAGACAAGTCCAAATACATAAAATACAATATCTTTTACTATATCATATTTGATTAAATATAGTATGATACTATGTATCGGACAAATTCACAATTTATATTTTATGAGTTGGAATCTGTCTATTTCATGTTAATTATAGTAATTGTGATCTTCAATCTATTTATTATTTGAAATGCATGATCAACTGAATATTATGAATACTTCTATCATCAACTGATATTTCTATGATGATCATCTGATTATAGAGTAATTGGTTTAGGTCTATTTATTTGTAAAGAATGATATTGTTATGAGTTGTGATTGAATAGACTAGATCTGTTTGTAGACTTATACTCAAATATAGAATGTTGTTGATAAATATATACACAAACTAGAAATCAAATCAATTTTTTACTGATATTTATTAAAATTTGAAATATATTGTACATATTATTTTGAACATGAAAAGTAAATTTAATTTTATTATGTAATAAGAGGAATGTAATGAAATGGTTTAATACAATTGTATAGTATGTGTTTACAATTAGAGACACAGAGTGGTCCAACCAGAGTATCATATGAATCCCCATACAAAAGCTACCTAATGGAATCACTGTATAAAAATCAGAATATTGAGTCAGAATTTAATTTTGATAAAAATATGTACAATTTATTTCATATTGGAATATAGAAGGCTAAACAATCGATTTGATTTTGAGTTTGTGTATACTTTTGAAGTGTACTAATTATAAGATTATGATTTTATTTCTGTATATCATGTAATAATTGTATTTTTAACTAAGATTTAATTGAATATAATGAATCATTTTTTTTGATTGAGTGTACTTTTGATGATCTGTTTTATTCATTTGAATTCTGAGAATCTTAATTGTATAAGACTTAAGATTATATCATTTACAGTCTTACTTGCTCTATTTGAGTGAAGATGGTTTATATAATTTATATAATAATGGTTTGTTGTACTTGATTTTATGGGATTTGGTATTGAAACAGTATATGAGATTAGTTATTTAAGTCTATAGAACATATATGACATTTTTGTTTGATTTAGGCATAGAACTACATTTTGTAAATACTATATAAAGAATGTAGATTTATGAAGTGAAATATGGATCTATTTGATATTATTGAGTTTCTGAAGAATATAATTAATCATAAATAATAAATGGGGTATCTTAAACAACATGGTAGAGTGTACACATATGATGAATCTAAAGAGGTATAGCACATATACAAGAGAGAATCAGTCAAATAGTTTTAGAGAATCTATGATAAATTCAATATTCTTAAAACAGAGAAATCAGAACTATATTGGGGTGATGAAGTGGAATACTAGATTGTGCACTTTGATGATGAGAAGGAGGAAGTGAAACTACAACCTAACACTGATTACATATTTGAAGAAGTGGAGAAGAACAACAGTGCATTTGAGTCATTAAGTGTAGAGGAATAGAAGAAGTAGGAGAATGATTACTTCACTACTGTTGTGGAATATGGTGCATTCATGGTTGAAACCATACCCATTGGACCATATTGTATGTCATGTAGTGTTAGTAAAGTCAAACACAACTTAATCAGAAGAAGAGAGTTATTAAGTACAATATGTAGTCAGAATGGAGACAGTCCAATGTGGATATCATCACATCCTATGATGGGTCTAGAGAACACTTTCATTCCCAACTCAATCATGTAGGTATAGGAGGATGATGATGAATAGACTAGACAGTTGAAATAGGAAATCAATAGTAACCATTATGGATAGAGTCAAGGGTTCCAAGACCAATTGATTACTAATCATAGTAGATTCAGATATTTAACCATGAATGTTAGATTGAGAAGAGGAGATAATCCACAGATTGTTATGAAAGTGTTTCAGGATATCAACACTGAATAGAAAGAGTTGATAGTGGACCATTTTGGATATGGAATGGGGAATGGTTGCATTCAGTAGACATTCTCTACATTGAATATTGATAATTGTAGACATGTCTATGATCAGTTGAACATATTGTCACCTATCATGATGGCTTTCACTGCCAGTACTCCTTTTCTAAGTGGGAAAGTATTGGATACTGACTGTAGATGGTTCATAATTGCATAATCAGTGGATTGTAGAAATAAAGAAGAAAGAGATGTCAATAGTGACAGTTATCTTCCTAAGAGTAGATTTGATAGTATCAGTTATTACATTGGCAACAGTGACATGTTCAAAAGAGAATATAATGATATTGATTTCAAAGCCAACTTCCATCCTGTGATTAATTTCAGAAAGGATTCAACTAAAGATGGATTGGGGTTAGATGACAATTTGTAATAACATCTTGCATTCTTACTTTCTAGAGATGCATTGTGTATTTTTGATAAGAAAGTGTAAGAGAATAACTTTGAAGATAGTTTTGAATAATTGAATAGTACTAATTGGAATACTGTACGATTCAAACCACAACCTCATATCAATGCAGACATGCCATGGAGAGTATTCATCATCATTAATTATAGATTGAGTTCAGATCATTCGAATTGTAACCAACAGTCACTGAAAATGTCTAAGCTCTCTTTCTAGTCAAAGTCATAGCATGTATGGTCATCAATCATAATTATCTTATTAATTTCTATATTCCCATTTCATATGTGGACATGAATATGAAAAGAGCTGTTCTAAAGGATGCCTTATTAAAGTAAAAGTTCTATTTTAGAACTAATGTTTTTGATAAAGGAGCACCAGTCATTGAGTAGTTATTCATTCATGAATACTTTCTAGGAAATGTAATATTGATTCCTAATTCTAGACTGAGTTCATAGGACTTATTAAGATTATGGATCAATTCATTAAAGACCACTTCTTAGAATCAATGTAATAAACCCAATGTGGGAAGACAGATAATTTCTATTAACAATTTTAAGAGTTATGTGAATACATAAAGAACAAAGTCATAGGTATTGATTATAATGTTACAATTAGGTGTGATTCCAACTGCTGCCTCATATATGCGTCAGTTTGTATTTGATCATCCTTAATACAAACAAGACAGTAATCTTAATATGAAAATATGTTATGACCTTCTCACAAGAATATCTGAAATCACTAAAACAGATAACTATACTTACAAATGATAGATATCATTAATATACTAATTGTATCCATCTAATGGTATCTATCTATCCATCTATATGTGGTAGTAGTGATATTAATTGTATAATTATATTATGATAATTCATTGCTTCTTGCCATACATCTCTTCCATCAATGTCTTCATGGTTTCATCATCATAGGTGAGATCAGTCTATGATACACTGTTCTTGGTTTCAGCTCTTAATGTCAGATGAGTATTTATATTATGTTCTGATTGTCCATTCTTACATTCATCTATACATCCTCTTCTCTCTTTAGTCTTACCTTCTCCAATGAAATTAGAACAACAAGCAAGACAGAAAGTCTTAGGATTCAAACAGTCTAAAACATCTTTAATGACTAAAGTGAATCCTGCATTCTTATAAATATTTCCACATACTCTCTTGATCTCCACTTATCCATCAGTAATCAATGTTTTACTATGACATGAATCCGTATTTTCATTCTTTTCAACCAATTGTGTCTTCTACATCATTTACGATTTCAAATCTCCTTCTGCTTTGACTTTCTCTTTCAACTAGTTCTTCTTATGTTGGATGATTCTATATAATCTGTTTTTATAAGCATCCTTCAATGGATCCTCTTTCAATTCACCTTCTATTTAGTCAGTGAGTACCTTTTATAAATCAAATTCAAAGTCTTCTTCACTCTTTTTGGCTTCTTCAATCAATTGATCCTATAAACAATTGTTTTTGTCTTCTAACTCATCAACAATGAAATCTTCATCTTTATTTTTATTATCTAACTCATCTTCTTCTGATTGTAGTGAATTAAGATTGGCTCTTACTTTGTCATTGATTCCATCCAGAGCATTAGACACTTCCAATATCTATTCATCATCAGCATTATTCCTTTCTGACTCAAACTCTTCATCTTCATCTTTTAATGTCTTCATGAAGTCTCTACCTTCATTCACCACTTTGATTGGTTTGATTTCACATTGATGGTATTCATTGATAGCCTAAGCCCATGAATCCCTTTCAGCAGAAGTAGTAGAACATAGAGTGATCCATACATTATCAGTAGGCAGTTCAGCATCAGTGTACTCTTTAGGTAGTTCAGGAATAATAGTATTATTATCTTTGATCACTTACCAACAATATGTAGCATTCCATTTCAAATATCTACATGATGCTTTGATTTTGGTGAGTGTCATTGATTCCAACATACTTTATACATTTTCATTATCAAATATAGTCAATGTCTCTTTATTTAGGACTGTGAAGACTGGTTTCATAGTGATATACTGTTTAGATGTGCCTGATAGATCTTTCATGGATGAACTCAACACTTATGCCAAATACCCTTATTTCAAGACACACTTCTCATCATAATCTAAATCATGTCTCTATAGTAATGAACCACCTTTGTTATCAGATGTCATTAATATCACTGGATCACCTTCTGCACTCACATTGTATTCATCTGGATAGATGGGATAGATTCCAATGTTGGCTTTAGATAGAACTGGATCAAACTTCTATGCATCTTTTATTTTGGCACTATTATCTACAGCTGGTGCTGGACCATCGATTGCATTTCTTACTGGTTGTTATAGTTTTGATCTGACTTTCATTCTACTTTTCATCCTGTTCCTCATATTCAATGATACTCTAGATTTGGTTGTCAGACGTAAACAATTCACAACCATTATTTCTATCACTTGATAAATTAAGAACTACAAAATAATCTTCATGTTTTCTATGATTATAATTAATATTTCTACAGACTGAACCAAGTATAAAGCAATTTATAAAACTATTCGTATTCATTGATCTAGTTCTAACAATCACAATACAAATGTCAGTCTTATGATAATATGTGATCCATAATAGATTCATAACCATTTAGACTATAAAGTATTCTATCATATATGAATTATACTATGTTTATCAATATTTGTAACCCATTTCATAACAATATCTCTCTTTATTGGTTTATATAGAATGTGATTAAGACAATCTATGATTATGATATCAGTCATTGATTATGATACTATTAAGTATAATGATATGTTGAGTAGTATTCTATATTTGATAGACAGTCTAATAATGAGTGTATTGGTTATGAATCATAATTGTAGTAATAGACTAAACCAAATACCAAAATATATGAATAATAGTCTATCATTTAAAGTTAGTATTTGGATTGAATTATATCAAATCAGAATGTAAGAATATATTCTGAATAATAATGATAGTTGTATTTATAGATTGTAGATGTGTTCTGGTAGATCTACATTTAGACTCTAATGTTGAATAGATAGTGGATATCATGAATAGTCATATGATAGTGGATATCATGAATAGTCATATGATAGTGGATATCATGAGTAGTGGTATAGTGATTGATTGATATATATTAATTCATAATTATGATGAATATATAAAGTTTTATTCAGTAAATCAGATGATAAATGAGTAAGATTAAAATGAGAAACTAGATTAAATAATTTAAAGATGGAGAAGTGTATGATAAATGAAAGAGATGACTATGATGAGAGAATGAAATGGAGATGGAGTGCATAGGAAGAGATTGAATTATATACAGATTGTGAGATGAATGAAGACATGGATGATGAGGATAGACAGACATGAATGGATAGAGAATAATGGGTTGAATAAATTAGTTAGAGATGTAGTTCAATTAACTAGATTTATAATAATAATAACGAATATATAGGGAATGATAAAATGTAGGAATATAATCAATATAGCTAGTCAATGAGTATTTAAGGATTGTAATAATAGAATATAGAGAAGTAGTAGTATGAAAGTAATATGATGTGTTAATTGCCATAGATTCAGAAAACCAATTCTATGATATCTGAACCATTGTAGTAGAAACTGAAGAACAATCAGAATTACAATTAATGTCAGTATGATGAACAGATGAAACAGGAGATAGAGTCAAATACTATAGTCAAGACTAATTATGAATATGAATATAGAATTGAAAACTTAAAACTAGAGAATCACATTGATAACCAAATATTCATAAAAGAAGTATAAGATGATTGTGACACTAATAAGATTCTATTCAGATTCAACAATATAAAGGATATTAGTAGGATTCAGAAGAAGAAGGATAGAAAGAGAGTGAAGAAGGAGTATATTGAGTAATTGATGGATCATGAGGATAGGAACATAAAGGATCTAGCCAGAAGGAATCTAAGAGCCAACTTTGCAGCAGACATGATCCAGTTCATCCATCATCTTAAGTTCATGTCTAGGAATAAATGTGAACATTCCTATTTACATGAGAAGTCTAAGAAGTCTAAGAATGATACTGAGATTAAGTAGATGGCCATCACTTGTGTCAATTGTAGGAAGGTCAATGGTTATTAAGAGATGATTGACTTTCTAAACACTAAGAAAAACAAACTGAATAGTATCAAAATATGGAAAGCATGTTGGGATGATAAGAAGTATGGAAGAGGGTTCAATAAAATCAGTAGAACCTATTTCAATAGATCATATGCCATCAGTTATGTCATCAATTCTAAGATCAGGAAAGAGTATAAACCATTTTATATGGAGGCTATTTAACTATTTGTTTAAGGCAATAGGAATCAATATATCAATAGGAATTAATATATCAACACTAGAAGATAGATTAGTTTATATTGAAATCAATAATGATTATTAATGTGTATACAATATTATATGGATGGATGGATGTATAATATTATTATTATTTATATCTATGTTAAAGAGTAAAGAGATCAAAATAGTACTACTGGGTGACTCAGGTACATTATAGAATGGGAGATTTATGTTTAGGAGTAGGCAAGAGTAGCATTGTCTATAGATTTGTGGCCAAAGACTTCAAAAGTAATATGGAAGCAACATTAGGAGGGAGTTTCATGACCAAAATGTTGATTAGTAATGGACACAATATCAAATTCTAGGTTGATATAATCATATACAGTAGATATGGGATACAGCTGGATAAGAGAAATACCATTCATTAGCTCCTATTTATTATAAAGATGCTGATGTGGCTATAATTGTATACGATATCACCAATGGAGAAAGTTTTGATATTCTGGAGAAGTGGATCAAAGAGATCAAAGAAATGGGACCACCTAATATTAGTATTCATATTATTTAGATCAGATTAGATTTATTCATGGTTGGTAATAAAATAGATTTAGATGAAAGTGAAAAAATATCATATGATAGTGCTGCTGGGTTGGCATCAGATTATAATGCTACTATCAAACTGACCTCAGCAAAAGAGAACAGAGGAATAGAAGAGTTGTTCTAAAGTATTGCAGATGAAGTGGTCTAGAAATAGTTCAGTAGTTAGATATGTGATTAGAGTTAAAGACTGGTTATAGGTAAATAAGTTAATAAAAGATAATGTAAATGCTGATTATCTATTTATATAAATAAACTAATATATTTTATAAACAGAGTTCATCTACACCGCATAAGTTATTATCAACTTCTTCTATTCACTTAATGCGATTGATATCTATTTGTAGAAATCATATTTAGTATCTAGATTCATGAAATCATATGAACTTTCTTAATTTTCTCCTTTGAATTTCTATAATATTGAATGAAGTAACTATTTGAAATCAGTATTTGAATCTACATATTGATTCTATAGCTATGTGATGTCTCCTTCTTTGATTCTGACATTGACTTCATTGATATAATACTCACTATTCTCAATATCTTTTATTTTCTATTCTTATAGTTTAGTATATAGACTCTGAATATTCTAACAGATTGAATTGCTATTAGACAATGTTGTATTGATCTTCCTATAGTAAACATAAATCAAATCTTTCAATTTTAATAGTTTGCCTTGAATGAAAGTCTACTCACTAGTAACTAAACTGACTTTCTATCCTAAATTAAACAATTCATCAATGACATCAACTAACAATTTCAAGTTCTTATAAATCTATAGATTTGGTTTCAATCCTAATGATGATCTAGATTGAATAGCTCCATAACATTCAGTCCATACTTTCTCAGAATTAGTGATATCTGTCACCATCTGATCAGTCTATTTCTTTATTTCCTTCTTCACTTCAATCTGATGTTTCATCATTTCTTTCTCAAATATTATTTCTTTCATTTTCTTTTCAACTTCAATCAACCTTTCATTTAGATTCTTTCTGACTTCAATCGGAATGTTCTAACAATATTCTTCTGATTCTGGTTTGACTAATATTTGTCTACTGTTCTGATATAGGAATTATGGTAGAACGAAATCAGAACATTTCTATTTATCCAATTGATTGTAATAAGATATAGAACTACCAGAATATGGATTGAATTTAGGACTGAAACAATTATCAGTTCCTTTCTTAATTAGAATTATATTATGCACTTTGACACATAGATTGAATAATAGACACAACTACTTACATTGTTTAGTCTGTTCTGGTTCCATAAATGTATAGTTTCTATAATCTTAGTCATCAAAGTCCAATGTCTATTTGAAGTCCTTCCCATCATAGATCTCTCCACCCTCTTAGACATATTCCACTCCATTACAGAATCTACTTGGATCCATGATTTGTAATCTTGAACTATCAAATCCATCACATCTATTCCCTCCATTTTTACAGTCTTTTAGATTTGATAATACCATATTCTTCATTTCATTATCAAATATTTCTTCTGTTTCTTTGATTATGAAGTCACATAACACTCTCATGTAATCCATATATATTTCTGATATTTAGTCTTTCTATTTGTAATACCTATTCCCATATCCTAATAGTTGGTCTTAATACTTGATTTCTACATAATTATCCATCATGTCTTTACCAAATGATGATATCATTTCTACTAGATTATTACAGATCTACTCACTACTCTATTATGAATGACTCTATGAAACCTGATCATCTGAAAACAGTTCATTATTATTATCATCTAGAAATAGTTGTCTCATTCTGACTCTTAGACCAACCATCTACTCCACTAACACCAATATCACTATAATCTTCATTAATTATATCTTATAATCATAATCAAAACACAATTCTATAATGTATATATTTTCCAGCTGTCTCACTATTCCTGAGTATTTTCACAACCTACCCTCTCTTCAAACCTAAATACCTAGCCACAGGGTCAGTCTGACAGATTCTAGGCAATTGACTCTCTTTCACTCGACTATCATTATGATATTGACTTACTATTTCTTCAATAGAACTTGTTTCTCTTGATCTGATATCCGAATGTGTTTAGGCACTAATTCATGTTCAGTAATGTTGACTAATAAGTCATCTTCATGGAATGTCTCAATGTACATCACTTAAGATATCTTTTCAATAGACTACTATGTCCTTTTTGGATTTTCACTCTTAAGTATCAATATGGCTCTATTGACTGAATTGTTCAATGCAGTAGATGCTATCTTCTCAATATGTTTGACAGTTAGTTTCTCTTCTTCTGAGAATATGACTAATAGAGTATCATCAGTATCATCATCCTCCTTACTAACCTTAAGAAGTAGTTTATCTCTGTTTTTGAAGTTCTATTTGAAGTCATCTAGACTACTAGCCTAATAACTATCAGGTACTAAGTATCCTCTGTCTTTAAGCATCTGAATCAATGTCTTCTATACTCTAAATAGTTTCACCTATTCATCACTATTCAATTCCATCAATATAATTATTATATCAATGATTCATATTCTATATCTATACTCTACATCCATCCATCCAATATTGTATTGAATGTCACATTATTAATTAGTGATTATAAAGTATTCAGGATGGGGAACTACTTGACTAAGGCTAACACTACTCTCAAATCTTAATAAAGTACTATTTTCAATCATAAATATGTGGTTGGTGAAATATAAGGTTGGAAATAACATATGGAGAACTTCTATTATGTGCATACAGACAAGAACTGTCTAGTGATAGGAATATACAATGGTCATGGAGGTAAAGAGATATCCAAATATTTATAGTAAAAGTTGATTTCTGTTCTGATTAGTAATTCTAATTACAACTCATAAGACTACGAATAGGCCATATTATAGACATATCAATAGATCAATGATAATATCAATAATCTAAAATTCAGAAAAGAAATCATAAAACTGAGACATTCTGAAGATCACAAGAGTCTTGAAAGGAATACATTCTTTGACCAAGAGTTGGAGTATTGTGGAAGTTCTTGTTCTGTTATCATTCTCACCAAAGAAAAAGATATTTATTATTCAAATCTAGGAAATTGTTGAGCATTCTTAGAGTATTATTCATTAATCACTATCAATAGTTCAGGAGAAGAACTTTCCAATGTTCAAGACATTCTGGACCATTAGAACAGAAATAAAAAGATGAACTGTCATATCAAAATCAATCAATGTTTTGGTAATCTTGAGTTGAAGAACAGTAAAATCATGAAAATAGACATGATTCCTTTTATAAAGCATATGAAAGTAATCAATATCAATTAAAGTAGATTGATAAAAGTCAGTTCATAGTTTTAGGATGTAGTGGAGTGTTCTAATAGGAAAACCAAAATCAAGTGATTCAATAAGTCCATTAATTAGTCTAATAAGAGAAATAGTAGAAAGTAGTGATTGATAGACTATTCCACTTCTTGATAGCTAAAGACTGTAAGACATTATAACCAGGACTAGAAAATATGACAGCTGGTTTAATAATATTTAAATGAATTATTATAGATTCAATATTCATAGTATATTTGTGATTTATATAAATTATTGCAGTATTTATTATCAGTATTCAGTCTAGTCAATAGAATGATCAGAATGTTGAATACAAGAATATTGAAATCATAAAGGATATTTGTTCAACCTCAGTTTTATAGTTCTTAGAGTCAGAACAACTATCAATATATGGGGAATGATATGGAATTCATCAAAATGAGTGATCAGAATAGAAATAATAAAGACTCTGGATATGAAACCAACATAAATGATAACACTTAGATCAATTCATTCAGAGAGTTTCTAACTTTCATTAGAGTAAATATCAGTTTAGATTTAAGACTGACACTTTCATCAATTTAAAAGAAGATTGGGATAGACAAATGATTAAAAGAGTGTTCAGAGTGTTCATCTATAGATATTTCAAGATTCTAATCAAACTTGTTTGGAAAGCATTATTTATTTTTCTAACCAACAATTACCAATACTTGATTCTGGCTGTTCTCTATTTCTACTTCTGATTTATATGTGATCATAATAATAATATATCATTATTTATATAAATGTTGTTAATCATATGTGCATTCCAATGATTCTAGTAATGGATTGATCACCAAACTTATTTTTAAATCAATTGTTTATAAGTTTTTTTATTATCTGATTAGTTTTTTTATTTTTTCCTTAAAAAAATTCTTCAATGATTAATA
>Ga0115008_10003975_pt1 | contig 12243 bp, 12 predicted proteins | sample FraStrMetagenome_FD_87164 | JGI IMG/M metagenome (GOLD analysis project Ga0115008, IMG submission 87164) | Marine eukaryotic phytoplankton communities from Arctic Ocean - Fram Strait ARC3M Metagenome | ecosystem: Environmental > Aquatic > Marine > Oceanic | place: Fram Strait | collected...
TCTAAAGTTCTTAAAAATAAATAACCTTTATCATAGGCGATACTATTCATACCATCATCTGGGTTTTTATTGCTCAAATCTAATTTGAGTTTCGTCATGTTTGGCTCATCCTTAAAACCTGCAACTTCATCTTCCAAATCTTGTCTACCAATTAGTGCAATCATGTTAGCACGATCTTTTCCGTAGAGCGCCTCCATAATTCTAATTTCAAAATACACGGTGAATCCTTCGTTGAGCCAAAAGTCATTCCAGGTCGCATTGGTCACTAAATTGCCAGACCATGAGTGTGCCAATTCGTGAGCAATCAATGAGGTTAAACTCTTATCACCAGCAATAACCGTAGGTGTAGCAAAAGTTAATCTTGGGTTTTCCATACCACCAAAGGGAAAACTAGGCGGTAAAACAATCACATCAAATTGTTCCCAATCATAAGCACCATACAAATTCTCTGCTGCCACAACCATTTTTTCCATGTCACTAAATTCGTAATGAGCTCTATCAATCATCGATTTTTCTGCATAAATACCAGTACGATGGCTTACCGCTTTATAGTCTAGATCACCAATTGCCAAAGCAATGAGGTATGGCGAAATAGGTTGTTTCATTTTAAAGTTATAAATCCCATCTGCAGTTTTCTCTTTAGGATTTTCGGCACTCATAACTGCCATTAAATCTTTAGGAACAACCACTTTAGCATTATACGTGATGCGAATTTGCGGACTATCCTGAATAGGTATCCAAGTACGTGTTAAAATCGCTTGACCTTGAGTAAATAGAAAAGGCTGTGTTTTATCTGCAGTTTGCTGCTTACTTAACCATTGCAAAGCTTCAGTTTTATGCGTCGTTTTATAATGTATTGTTATTTGTTTTGTTTCTTCGGAAATTGGAATACGCAACGCCTGTCCCAGTTGTTTATCAAACATTTCAAGAGTAAATTCAGCAGGTTTTCCATCTGCCTCTGTGCTTATAATATCTAGAAATTTGGTGTCTAAGACGATTTCCGAAGCATTAGAATTTTCAATACTATAGGTGGCAGTACCCTCAATAATTTCGTTTTCAAAATCAACAACAATATCTAAGTCTAAGTGTTTGATTACCGATTCGTTAGGTTTTGCATTAGAATGTGATTCTTCAACATATTTAGCAACCATAGGTATTTCTTTTTTATCCTCTGCACAATTAAAGGCAAGGATAATGAGCGCAAATAAAAGCGATTGTTTTTTCATAATCTATATATTGAAAATCTTAAGATGTTTAACGAAGTGAAATGTAATTGTTTTATCTGTAACAAAAAAGGCGCTTCATTGATATTTGAAATTAGGTTGTATTTATGACCTGAGTTTAGTTTGAGATATCATAAACTCACGAATCACGATCACAAACTACGAACCTTCATATAACGTGCCTCGATGAGGCTTTAGGGCATCTCTAATTGGTTTCATTTCATCATCTGTAACCACTATAAATGCAATACTGTGCATATCACTAAGTTGCTCAAAGCCTGTAATATCTAGGTTTGTGTTTTTAATAGCAATGAATTCTTTGAGATGCTTTTCGTGATGCTCAGCAATTTTGAGAGCGTCAGGACCTTTAAAGTCCCAAATGAGTTTTAATTTACGCATGAACAAAAGAGGTTCCGTTTTCAGCAAAATTTTTAAAATCTTGCATGTATTTTTGTGTTTGTTTTTTAAATGTTCTTGGCATAAAAAACAGCATAAGTCTCATCGTAAAATTTAAGGGTACGAATTGATTTTTAGAAGTCCATTTTGTAAAACCATCACTGGTTTTTTCATAATAGTTTTCCTGCACATTACGCATGGTTTTTGTAGTGTAGTTGGTGTGAAACTCATGTGGTAAATTACGCTTTGTAATAGTTTCAATGATTTCCATTTTGCGATTGCCAAATAGAAAATTGAGTTTCATCTTTGCTCCTAATTGTCCTGGATCTCCAGAAATATGCTCAACAGATTCTAACCCTAGTTGCCAATGTTTAATATTGTCAAAGTTATCAATTTTATTTATAAAAGTATTTAGAGGTACTTCTATCCGTATTTCTGTAGTATACTTCATTTTGAATCTGGAGGGATTATTCAAGATCAAATATAAAAGATTTAAAATATAAATAGTGTATTGAAAGTCCAACAACCATAATATTAGTTGAGCGGTTAATCTTCGGTTTTTAACCCTTAATTTGTCATACTAAATAGTATCCTCTTAACGTTTGTTAAAAGCGACTTGTTTTATATGACAATTGTTTTATTTTTGTTGAAATTGTATGCACGAGTTTAGTTTGTATAGTATCTATAATAGATGCCTCAAAATATAATTAAATATGATACGCGTATTGCAGTTATTGCATTAGAAATAGTCACTTTAAACTTGGATGTTAAAAGTGTTAGTAATGATATAAATAAATAAAAGTGAACAATCCTTATATGTTGGGAGCTTTTTGAACAATAAATAATTAGATATACATGAAATTATTAGCAGCCATAATTTGTTTGTGCTTCACGCTTTTAGCTCAAGCGCAAGTAAAAAAAGAAGATGTATTGTTTACAGTGGATGGAGATGCTGTAATGGCTTCAGAGTTTGTAAGGGTTTACAATAAAAATTTAGATTTAGTAAAAGATGAAAGTCAAAAAGATATTGACTCTTATCTTGAGTTATTTGTCAATTATCAGCTTAAAGTTAAAGAGGCACGTCGTTTAGGATTAGATGAAGACGCCAAATATGTAAGAGAATTTAATAATTACAAGAAGCAACTTACTAAAAATTACATGTCAGATAATAAAGTGACAGATGCTTTAGTAAAAGAAGCTTACGAGCGCACAACAAATGATATTAAAGCATCTCATATTTTAGTGCGTTTAGATGAGTCTGTTGTAGATGATACTCTAGCAATTTATAATAAAGTATTGAAATTACGTGAGCGCGTCATCAACGAAGGTTTTGAAGCAGTTCAAAAAGAGGTGCATGATGGTAAAAGTGTTTTTGCTGAAGATTTAGGCTATTTTGGAGGTTTTAAAATGGTATATCCTTTTGAATCAGCAGCTTTTAATACGCCTGTTGGAGATATTTCTATGCCTTTTAGAACGCGCTTTGGATACCACGTGGTTAAGGTGTTTGAAAAACGTAAATCTTTAGGAGAAGTAACCGTTGCACATATTATGGTGTCTCTAAAACAAAATGATACAACAGTTAATCCAGAAACGCGTATCAATCAAATCTACAAGAAACTGGAGCAAGGTGAAAAATTTGAATCTTTGGCTAAGCAGTTTTCTGATGATAAAAGTTCTTCAAAAAAAGGAGGTGTATTATCACCGTTTACAGGAGGACAATTGCGCTCTAAAGAATTTGAAAATGTAGCATTCTCACTAGAAAATAAAGGCGATATATCAAAACCTTTTAAAACCGATTACGGTTGGCATATCGCTAAATTGATTAGTAAGAAAGGGGTTCAACCTTTTGAGATAGTTAAGAATGAACTTCAAAATAGAGTAAAACGTGATTCTAGATCTGAGCTTATAAATTCTGCCTTAGTAAAAACGCTAATGCAAAAATATGAGGTTAAAGAGAATAGAACAGAAGGTTTAGCTTATATGGAAACTATTTTGAATGATGGTTTTTTTAAACAGTCCTGGAAAACTCCAGAAGATATTAATCAAGGAACATTGATTTCTATTCGTGATACAACAATTACTTACAAAGTCTTTGCAGACTATTTAATGTCTAATCAGCGTAAATATAATAACAGGTTAGTAGATTATAAGTTGCTTTTAAACACAGAGTATGACACGTTTTTGGAGCAGCAAGTATTAAAATATCATGAGGATAATTTAGAATTTGAGAATGCCGATTTTGCTTTTGTTTTAAAGGAGTATAGAGACGGACTATTATTGTTTGATCTTATGGAAAAAGAAGTATGGAATGCTGCAGTAAAAGATTCTGTTGGTCTTCAAAATTTTTATGATGCTAACGAGTCTAATTATGTTTGGGGTGACCGAGTAGATGCTGTGATTTTATCTTCGGCGTCCAAGGATTCCATTGAAAAGGTGAAAACTGAGTTGCAACAAGATATTTCTGTAGAAAAAATTATGGAATCTATAAATAAGGACGATAATCTAAATGTGATTTCTACTGCAGATACATTTGAGAAAGGTAATCAGGCTTTGCCAGAAAACTTTGAATTTGTAGAAGGTGTTTCAAGAATTTATGAGCATAATGATTCTTTTCATGTCATTATTGTGAAAACTGTTATACCTGCAAGCAATAAAACACTTGAAGAAGCGCGAGGTAAAGTTATTAGTGATTATCAAAATAATATTGAAACTAATTGGGTGAAATCATTAAATGAACGCTTTAAAGTTAACATCGATAAGAAAGTTTTAAAACGTGTTAAAAAACAAATTTTACAAAACTAGTTTGAGACCAGCTTTTACGATACTATTATTGGCTACACTATTTGTGTCATGTGATTTCTTTAAAGAAACAGATGAGAGGATTCCTTTAGCCAGAGTTGATGATAACTTTCTTTATCAAGAAGATATTGAGGGTTTAGTCGCTCCAGGTACTCCTGTAAACGATAGCTTGCAAATTGTAAGTAGTTTTATTAATCGATGGGCAACACAGCAGCTCTTATTAGATGGTGCAGTTCGCAATTTGTCTGAGGATAAACAAATTGATTTCAACAAACTTGTAGAGCAGTATAAAAAGGATTTATATACCAAAGCATATCTTGAGGCTTTGGTAAGAAAGAGTATCGATACTGCTATGACTATTGACCAAGCCCAGAAGGTGTATGAAGCTAATCAAGAAACATTTAAACTCAACGAGGAGTTAGTTAAGTTTAGGTATATAACGATTCCGCAGAACGCCATAAATGAGGAGGATATTAAAAATCGCTTTAAACGGTTTGATTCTAATGACAAACGTTTTTTAGATTCTATATCTGTTCAGTTTAAAAGTTATTCGCTAAATGACTCTGTTTGGATCAAAGCATCTCAGATTACAGAGAAAATAAAAGTTCTAAATTCTGAAAACAAAAAAGAACTGTTAAAAAAATCTAATTTAGTACAACTCAAAGATTCATTAGACCTATATTTGATGCAAATAGAAGACGTCCTTTTTCAAAATGATTTGGCGCCTTTGGAGTACGTAAAGCCTACAATTAAACAAATTGTAATTAATAAAAGAAAACTAGAGTTGATTAAACAACTTGAAAAAGATATTACTAGAGATGCAACTAAAAATAAACAATTTGAAGTCTATAAATAAATCTGTAATTACAGCCTGTATTTTAGCGTTTTTCACTGTGAACCTATCCATAGCACAAGAAATTATTGAAGACGTGGTAGATGTGTCAAAAAAGCAAAGAAATACTACCGATTCTAATGGTCGTCAAAAAGTAGATGGTGTTGCAGCTGTTGTTGGAGATTTTGTAGTGCTAGATTCGGATATTGATAAGGAATACATTCAATTACAGGCAAGAGGAGTATCCATAAAGGATATTTCTAGATGTCAATTGTTTGGGAAGTTGCTGGAAGATAAATTGTATGCACATCATGCTATTCAGGATAGTATTACCGTAAACGAGTTAGAGATTCGTTCTAGTATTGAACAACAAATTAGTGCGTTTTTAGAGCAAAAAGGAGGTTCAATGACTGAACTTTTAGAATTCTATAATAAAGATAGTGAGCAAAGTTTGCGTGAGGAAATGTTTGAAATTAATAAAAACGCAAAGTTAGCAGGTGATATGCAGCGTAAAATAATTGAAGATGTTGAAGTAACTCCAGAAGAAGTTAGAGAGTATTATAATAGTATCCCTAAAGATTCATTGCCAGAATTTGGTACTGAGCTTAAGGTTGCACAAATTGTTGTGATTCCAGAAATTTCTGAAGAAGCAAAGCAAGCAGTTATAGATAGACTTAAAGAATATAAGGCAGATGTGATTGAAAATGGAGCTAGTTTTACAACGAAAGCTGTATTTTATTCTGATGATAAAGCTGCAAGAGGTAAAGGTGGAGCGTATACACTGAATAGAAAACGTCCTCAAATGGTTAAGGAATTTCGTGATGTAGCGTTCTCTTTGCAGGAGGGTGAAATCTCAGAACCTTTTGAAACTGATTTTGGATATCATATCGTATTACTAGAAAAAATTAGAGGTCAAGAATATGATGTGAGACATATCTTATTACGTCCAGAACTTACAGATGATTCTATTTTGGCTGCAAAAGAAGAAATTACAGAAGTAAGGTCACGTATTGAATCCGGTGATTTAACGTTTGCTGATGCTGCCCGCGAGTTTAGTGATGAGGAAGAAACAAAATTTGAAGGTGGACAATTAATTAATCCTTATACACAAGATTCTAGTTTAGAATTAACAAAAATGGATCCCGAATTATATGGGCAAATACAGGATTTAAAAGACAATGAGATGAGTTTGGTGCTACAAGATCAAGATCGAATAAACCCAATCAAATTTAAAATATTAACAATTACAGATAGAACCGAAGATCACAAGGCAGACTTTGCTCGTGATTATTTAAAAATTAAAGCACTGGCTTTACAAGAAAAACAGTTTAAGGAAATCGAGAAATGGCAAGAAGAAAAGATTGCTGATACTTACGTTAAAATCGATGATGATTATAAAGCGTGCGAATTTCAAAGTAATTGGTTAAAAGCTGAAAAACAATAATATGTCAGACGTTGCTGCAATTGAACAATTTGTAAAAAAATATAATGCCTTAAGAACCGAAGTTGCGAAAGTTATTGTAGGTCAAGATGAGGTCGTAAACCAAATTTTAATTTCCATATTTTCTGGAGGTCATTCATTATTAATTGGTGTTCCTGGTTTGGCAAAAACCTTAATGGTAAATACAATTGCACAAGCCTTAGGATTAGATTTTAAACGTATCCAGTTTACACCAGATTTAATGCCTAGTGATATTTTAGGTAGTGAAATCCTAGATGAGAACAGACATTTTAAATTTATTAAAGGTCCTATTTTTGCTAATATTATTTTAGCAGATGAGATTAACCGTACGCCTCCAAAAACACAAGCAGCATTACTAGAAGCAATGCAAGAACGCTCTGTTACTGTTTCTGGACATAATTATAAATTAGACTTGCCTTATTTTGTTTTGGCAACTCAAAACCCAATTGAGCAAGAAGGAACGTATCCTTTACCAGAGGCTCAATTAGACCGTTTTATGTTTGCAATAAATTTAGAGTATCCAACTTATGAAGAAGAAGTAGAGGTGGTTAAAAAAACGACTTCAGATTATAAAGCAACTGTAAACGCTTTGTTTACATCACAAGAAATTATAGATTTTCAAAATGTCATTCGTCGTATTCCAGTTGCAGATAATGTGATTGAATATGCTGTAAAAATGGTAAGTAAAACAAGACCAAAAGCGAATACAGCATCAGAACTTGTTTCAGAGTTTGTAGATTGGGGAGCAGGACCAAGAGCCTCTCAAAACTTAATCTTGGCAGCGAAGACACACGCAGCAATACATGGTAAATTTTCACCAGATATAGAAAATGTGCAAGCTGTAGCTTCTGGGATTCTTCGTCATAGAATTATTAAAAACTACAAGGCAGAAGCCGAAGGAATTACAGATGAACAAATCATTAAGAGTTTGTTTTAAATGAACTTACGAAGACTCATTCCTGCAGCAATTATGCTGCTTCTCGGTGTTGGAGCAACTATTACAGGAGCTGTCTTTAAAATCCAACATTGGCCTTACGGATCAGCAATTCTAACATTTGGAACCTTTTTAGAATTGTTCGCCATATTAATAGCTATAGTGACATTGATAAAAATGTATAGAAAGAAATAGTTTTTAGTCTAGTAGTTTTTTAATATCCTCTTTTAAAAGCGCAACATCACTACCCAACAAAATATCATAAAACCCACGTATATATTGATCTTTATCAATTAGAGCGACAAAGCTAGAATGGTTAAAATCTGTGCCTTCATTGTTAGGTTTAAAGTTTGTTTTTAGCACATTAGCGATGTCCTGTAGTTGTTCTTCGGAAAGTGCTCGCAACAAATTAATCTGTTTTGAATCAATTTTGTGACGTTCTGCGTAATTTTTGAGTCTGTTTAAGTCATCATTTTTGTAATCGATAGAAATCGCATATTGCATAAAATCATGGTCTTCGGAAAACGTCTCCCCAATACCCTGTTGTTTAATGCGCATTGGTGGACAAATAGAAGGGCAGCTCGTAAAGAAGAAATTCATAGTATGTACTTTTCCTTTAGTAGTTTTTGATGTTACAGTATCTCCAGCCTGATTTAGAAATTCAAAATCATCAATTTTGTAGAGTTCCTTATTTCCGTTAATATAGTTATAACTTAAAATAGGAAGATCTGATGCGTTGTTCTTACAAGACATAAAAATAAGTAATGCAACACAGAGCAATTTAATTTTCAAAAGCTATAATTTTAGTTCTTTAATTCTGTTGTCCATATCCACATCATAATAAAAGATAGCCATACTTGCCATCATTTCTTGATCTTTATCTGTAGTGTTGTCAACTTCTAAGAGCATTTCATACACATGATCTCTGTACATCCAAACACCTTTTTGGCTTGAAAATGAAGGTGTGTTTTTTAGCCCTATTTTATCTGAGAAATTTTCGCTCTTACAGTCATAAATGATTTCACCAGTTGTTTTGTTCTTTAATTTGAAACGTTGTGCAAACGGATGTAAATGTGAAGTGATTTGATGTAACCTAATACTATCTTTAATTTGCAACTGCCCCGACGCGTTATATGAATAACTGTGTTTTCCAGGAGCAATAATCCAATGTCCTGAAAGCGCATTACCAGAATTGTCCTGATACGAATGATTTTTAGTTTCTACGGGAATACAAGCATTTGGTAGTAATTCTGTAGGACCTTTAAATGGATTTTGTGGGTCAAAAGGAAACATCATAAAAACCGTTTTGGGTTGTAATGGAATTAGTGGTTTCTCGTTATGATTTGTATATCCTATTTTTATTTTGTGTTTGATATTAAATGTTGAATCTGTGATATTATGATTCAGCGCTTGAGCATTTATAAATAGACGTTCGTTTGAAAATACTGGGAAACCAAATCCATCAGGTAGCTCAAAAGCTTCAACACCATTACTTATTGATGTAATTCTTGGATATTGAGAATTGATGCGCTCTGTCATATTCCAACGGTTGTAATGCTCTGCATCACGATATTCAAAATTAGTATGACACACAAAATCGTTAGACATTTTGCGCGTTTCGTCAGATGACACTGCGTTGGTTTTAAAAGAGGTCAACCATAATAGTTCTTCCTTACTTGCATCAATCACAATATATTGGTCAGCTTTTGGGCCTTCCATAGATTTGTAGATATTACTAATTACAAACGTAGGCGAGGTGAACGTAACACTATTATCTGCCAATTTTGTTTTCCATTCAGAATCTACCAAACCAAACGTATAATACACCTTAGACTTTATGAGTTCTTGATGTCTTGTCTTGAGGGATTTGAAATAAATAAATCCGCCACCAAGAATCAAAACCAGAAAAATTAGTATAAATTTAGATCGTTGCTTCATGTGAACTATGGTTCTTTAGTTTGTAATAGGTTATTCAGTTAACGTTACATTCAAACTATCAGTATTCATTGTTTTTAAATATTGTTCGGCTAATTTCAATTGTTTTATTTGTCCATAAATAGTATTCCATGGTTCAGCATTTATTTGAAACACGTCTTTAATATTTCCTTCAGAACTTTTATATTTAATTAAAAACTCTCTAAAAAAATCTAATTCAATTATGTCGTTAATGTTTAATTTTAACTCTTGTTTACCTTTAAATAAGGAATAACTTTTAACGATAAAGTCATTCTCTATTTTTATAATTTCAAGAATGATTTTGTTTGCTTTAAGCATTGAATACACAGGGTATATTAAAAAGATTAACCAAACATACGATTCTATTGGTTGGATGCTATTAAAGAAGTAAATAAGAATACTTCCAATTAAAAATTCCTCCAATAAACTCCAAACTAATGATATTTTAAGCTTCCTTATTAAATGGTCATTCATTTCTTATATTTGAGAATTACTTTTTATTGACTGTTTAATCAAATGTAATGAAACCTCATTTATAAAAAAAATGAAAATCAACTACGAGAAACGAATTTTTGGACTCGACATCATGCGAGCAGTGGCTATAATATTAGTCGTTTGTTCACATGCAGTTTGGGTTTTTCCGCAGACCAAAAACGTACTCACAGATCTCATGAGTTTAGCTGGCGTTATTGGCGTAGAAATCTTTTTTGTATTGAGTGGTTTTCTTATTGGTCGAATAATCTATAATTTTTTTGTCTCGTCGGAATTTACCAGAAAAGACATCACCTATTTCTGGGTGAGACGTTGGTTTAGAACCTTGCCCAACTACTATTTGATTCTTATGTTTAATGTGCTTCTAGCAGTATTCTTAGGAACAACCATGTCAGATAACTTATGGCAATACTTCTTTTTTATGCAAAACTTCTCATGGGAAATGCCTCTGTTTTTTGGAGAATCATGGAGTTTACCCATAGAAGAGTTCGCGTATATCATTGGACCATTATTACTCTATCTTGTTTTATTTCTGAAATTGAACATCAACAAATCATGTCTGTTTTTCATGATTACAAGTCTTATCGTCATGTTCTTTTTTATAACAAAGATGTTTTACAATCTAAACAATCCTGAAACCGATATGATGTTTTGGAATGTCAATCTAAAAGCAGTCTCCATCTATAGAATAGACGCTATTTATTATGGTGTTTTAGCAGCTTATGTTTCTTTGGTCAAACCAAAATCTTGGATGAGATTCAGACTAGTATTTTTAATCATTGGTGGATTATTGTTTTTAGGACTAAATTTCATAATTCCAACCCAGCGAATTTTTATAGAAACGCACCCATTCTTTTGGAATGTCTTGTATTTACCAATTAATTCAATAGCTATTGCGTTTACACTTCCGTTATTATCGCAAATTAAGTCGGCACCAAAATTAGTTGTCGTGCCCATTACAATCATCAGTGTGATTTCGTATTCAATGTACTTAATTCACTATTCTGTCGTGATGCAATTGATGAAACACTTTTTTCCTACGGAAGGTTTATCATCCTCAAATCTCATGATATATCTTTTAATCTATATTTCATTAACGCTAATTGGTTCTTGCGCACTCTATACGTTTTTCGAAAGACCTATGACTAATCTTCGAGATTCAGCCAAAATTAAGAATCGTTTTAAATAACGTTTAGTTGTTAATTTTATAATTTTGCCCTAATTTTATTGTTAAATATTCAATGTAATTATAATTTAAGGCTCTTTTATTGATGTATCTGCACACTTTTTTACATTTCATTACACATTTTAAAATCTCCTTATAAATTCGTAAATTCGCATGACTTTAAAAGAAAAAAATAACCTTATAAATAAGACATATGGCATTTGATATTGACATGATAAAAAAGGTATATTCAAATATGACAGAGCGTGTGGATGCAGCTCGTGATATCGTTGGAAAACCGTTAACACTTTCTGAAAAAATATTATACTCTCACCTTTGGGAAGGAAACCCTACTAAGGTATTAACGAGAGGTAAAGATTATGTTGATTTCGCGCCAGATAGAGTAGCTTGTCAAGATGCAACTGCACAAATGGCTTTATTGCAATTTATGCAAGCAGGTAAAACTAAGGTAGCAGTTCCAACTACAGTTCACTGTGATCACTTAATTCAAGCAAAAAATGGAGCTTCAATAGATTTACAACATGCAATTAGCACGAGTAATGAGGTTTTTAATTTCTTAGAGTCGGTATCTAATAAATATGGAATCGGTTTTTGGAGACCAGGAGCAGGTATTATTCACCAAGTAGTTTTAGAAAATTATGCATTTCCAGGAGGAATGATGATTGGTACAGATTCTCATACTGTAAATGCAGGAGGATTAGGAATGATTGCCATTGGAGTTGGTGGTGCAGATGCTGTTGATGTTATGGCAGGAATGGCTTGGGAGTTGAAATTTCCGAAGTTAATAGGTGTAAGATTAACTGGAACATTATCTGGTTGGACAGCACCTAAAGATGTAATCTTAAAAGTAGCTGATATTTTGACTGTAAAAGGTGGAACTGGAGCTATTGTAGAATACTTTGGACCAGGAGCAAAAGGAATGTCTTGTACAGGAAAAGGAACCATTTGTAATATGGGAGCAGA
>Ga0115008_10003978_pt1 | contig 12240 bp, 8 predicted proteins | sample FraStrMetagenome_FD_87164 | JGI IMG/M metagenome (GOLD analysis project Ga0115008, IMG submission 87164) | Marine eukaryotic phytoplankton communities from Arctic Ocean - Fram Strait ARC3M Metagenome | ecosystem: Environmental > Aquatic > Marine > Oceanic | place: Fram Strait | collected 2012-06-18
GAAGTAATGCGCACCTTGATGTTTGCCAACTATTTTTCCGTCGGAAATATTATAATTTATTTTTGTCGTTAACTGTTTTAATTCTTCGGCTTTGGTTTCAAATTTTAAACTTTCCGCGTGATAAAAACCCTTATCTGAAGGCACCTCAACAATAACACCTTCTTTAGGCTTCAATTTTTGCTGTAAAAATTCTGGCAAACGCACTTTACCAATAAAACAAAGGCCTTGAGAATCCTTTTTATTTGCAGTTACCAAGTCCAATTTGGTCGCAATCTCTCTAACTTGAGGTTTCGTTAATTCACCTATTGGGAATAAAGCTTTAGACAATTGCGCTTGTGATAACTGACATAAAAAATAAGATTGATCTTTGTTGGTATCAACTCCAGCTAACAAACTGTAAACTTCTTTAGTAGAACCATCTTGATCATTGACTGAAGTTAATGTACCTTTTCTACAATAATGACCAGTTGCTACATAATCTGCTCCTAAATCTAGAGCAATTTTCATAAAAACATCAAATTTAATCTCCCTATTGCAAAGTACATCTGGATTTGGAGTTCTTCCTCTCTGGTATTCGTCAAACATGTAATCCACAATACGCTCTTTATATTGCTCACTTAAATCTACTGTTTGAAATGGAATTCCTAATTTATCTGCAACCAACATGGCATCATTACTATCGTCTAACCAGGGACATTCGTCAGATATAGTCACAGAATCGTCATGCCAGTTTTTCATAAACAAGCCTATTACTTCGTAACCTTGCTCCTTCAACAAATAAGCAGCAACACTGGAATCTACTCCTCCCGACAGACCTACAATAACTCTTTTCATACTGCAAAATTAAGAAATAAAAATAGCAACAAGGATGCTGTTGCTATTATAATTATATTTTTAAAGCATCTGTTTTAACTATTGTTTCTTTGGATTTTTACTGCGTTTGGTATGATCTTTCGTTTCGGTAAGCGTTCCGTTTTTATAATACTTCCAAATGCCATGCTTACGATCACTCTTGTAAGCACCTTCGGCTTCCAAAACTCCAGAATTATCATAGTATTTACAAACACCATCTAGTTCGTCATTTTTGTAATTAAAGGCTTTTAAGACCATTCCATTTTCAGCATACCAAAAGGAGAGGCCGCTAAGCTTTCCTCCAATATAATTAGATCTCTCAGCTATCGCACCATTTTTATAAAACACTTGTTTTTCGCCCTCTAATTCACCCTTTTCGTTATAAAACTCCGAAGATAAAATTGCCGTACTATTATTGTGATAAAAAATCCATTTTCCAACAAACAACTTATTGTGCATTTGTCCCTTACTAATAAGTGTTCCTTTAGAAGACATAAATGACACTTGTGCCATAGCGTTGTCATCATTAAATAGTTTGGTAGCGCTTAAGACACTAATACCTCTGCTAAGAGTGTAGAATTTAAATGTACCGACTTCTTTACCATGATTAAATTGACCCTCATAGCGTAATTGTTTGGTTTTATCAAAGTACTTTCTCCATGCACCATGTCTTTCACCATTATCATCGAACTGATTTACAGGTATTTGGGAAAAAATATTTAGAGACACTAATGTTAAAATAAATATAAAAAAATAAGGTTTCATCAAGTTTTGTTTAACGATTAACTAATTTTGTTCAACAAGTAAACTTTCAAACATAAATGTTGAATAACAAAAACTCAAAAAAATGAAAATTATTTCAAAAACAATCAAACTTCTATCATTATTTTTAGTTGCTGCGGTAATCGTATCGTGCAGTGATGATGATGATAACAATGGCCCAATCCCGCAGCCAGAACTTAACATTGTACAAACAGCGGTAGGAAACGAAGACTTATCTAGTTTAGTAGCGGCATTAGGAGCAGCAGATGGTGATTTAGTGAATGTGTTAAGTGGTAGTGGTCCATTTACAGTATTAGCGCCAACTAACGCAGCTTTCGCTAGTTTCTTAAGTGAAAATGGTTTTGCTTCTTTAGAAGACGTTCCTACAGATGTTTTATCTCAAGTTCTTTTAAACCATGTTATTTCGCAAGACGTAACATCATCAGATATTGCTGGTTTAGGATCAGGATATTTGAAAACAAATGCGTTAGGAGCAGGAGGAAATACGATTAGTTTATTTTTCAACACAACTAGTGGTGTTATATTTAATGGTTTTACTTCTTTACTAACTGCAGATATAAACGCATCTAACGGTACTATACATGTTGTAGATCAAGTTATTGGTTTACCATCTATTGTTGATCATGCCATATACAATCCTGATTTTAGCTCATTAACAGTAGCTTTAATTGCAGAAGGTTTAGTAGAACCTCTTGAAGAAGAAGGTCCATTTACAGTGCTTGCACCAGTAAATGATGCGTTCGGAGATTTTTCGAATCCTGATGGAAATTTATTGTCTCAAATATTATTAAATCATGTAGTGCCTGGAGCGATTACTTCAGAATTATTATTAGAAAGTGCTGAAACATTTACATCTACACTAGCTTCTGGACCAAACGATGCTCCTATAAGTATATATGCTAACACTTCAGATGGTGTGCGTTTCAATGGCGTTTCTTCTGTTTCTACTGCTGATATTATTGGAACAAATGGTATTCTTCACGCTGTAGATGGAGTGATTGATATCCCAACAGTAGTTACTTTTGCAGCAGCAAATCCAAGCTTTACAAGTTTAGTAGCAGCATTAGCGGAAGCTGATGGTAGTGATGCTGACCCAATGTTAATCCCAACATTATCAGGTGAAGGTCCTTTTACTGTATTCGCGCCATTAAACTCAGCGTTTGATACGTTATTAAACACTAACCCAGCTTGGGATGGTGTAGAAGATATTGATGATAATATATTGAATAGTGTATTATTACATCATGTTGTTTCTGGAAATGTAAGATCAGGAGATTTAGTAGATGGTATTTCACCAGCGACTCTGGAAGGAGATACTATTACGATTAACTTACCTGGAACTGGAGGCAATATCGCAGATGTGACTGACGGCGCAGGAAATTCAGATATTGGAATACTTGCTGTAGATATACAAGCTGGAAACGGTGTGATACATGTCTTAAACAAAGTAATGTTACCTGTAATTGAGTAATAATACATAAGCCCAGCACAACGATTAATGATTAATATTTACTACTAAAACGAACTGAGCTTATCACTAAAAGCCTTTAAACATATTGTTTAAAGGCTTTTTTTTTATGTGAAAAAATCTCAAAGCCATACTTTTGCAGAATGCTCACAGCGATTAAAATGCTGAAATTCATGTATAAAACACCGTACTAACCTTTAAAATATAAAACCAAAGTCTATTCGAAGGCATTGAATTATATGAGGTTTTCAAAATAGCATCATACACGGAAAACAACATCAATTGAATAAAAATGAATGCCATTATTACGTGTTTATTTATAATCACTAACTAAAAACAAGTGCTATCAAATCTCATCGTATGTAATACAACTATATAATTAACTTAACAATAGTGTTATCTTCAACTTGATTGACAAATACCACAACATTATTTCCAACAATAAAAGTATAAACATTGAAATAATCACGACTATAAAAAAGCCTATAGAATATTCTATAGGCTTTTTTATAGTCGTGACAGTAGTCTCTACTTCTTTCTCTTTTGCTGAGCTTGTTTTTGCTGCTCAGCTTGCTCCATCATATTAGCCATTTTTTTCTGAAACTTATTTTGTTTCTTAGGCTTTGTCTTATTCACTTGAATCTGAGCGTGAATCTTATCTTCATCAAGAATAAAATTCTTAATTACCAACATAATACCAATACTAATAAGGTTAGAGATAAAGTAATACAAACTTAATCCTGACGCATACTGGTTAAAGAATACGAGCATTAATATAGGAGAGAAATAAATCATATATTTCATCATTTTACCCATATCTGGCATACCTTCTTGAGTTGGTTGTGAAGCCATTTGTTGACCAGTCGTCATTTTCATATAGAAGAAAATAGCAATAGCTGCCAAAATTGGGAATAAACTTACATGATCGCCATACAATGGAATATTAAAAGGTAACTCTGCAATTGAATCATAAGACGATAAATCGTCTGCCCAAAGGAAACTTTTTTGACGCAATGCAAAGGCAGTTGGAAAAAACATAAACAAAGCATAAAACACTGGTAATTGAATTAAACCAGGTAAACAACCAGCTAACGGACTTGCACCAGCCTTATTTTGAAGCGCCATTGTTTCTTGTTGCGCTTTCATTTTATTGTCTTTATGCTTTTCTCTAATCGCATCCATTTCAGGTTTTAAAACCTTCATTTTTGCTTGCGACAAAAACTGCTTATACTGCACAAATGACATGACTAGTTTTATTAAAACGGTCATGACTATAATAGCAATACCATAAGGCAAGAATCCACTTAAAAATCCAAATAAAGGAATAAACAAGTGCTTATTAATCCAACCAAAAATTCCCCATCCAAATGGGATACTCTCTTCTAAACTGTGATCATATTGCTTTAAAACTTTACTATCTGTAGGACCAAAATACAATTGGAAATTATTATCTGCTTCACCGTTTGTAAACGTTAATGGTAACTTAGAAGCAAACTGCTTAGTAAATACAGTATCAATTTCTTCATTTTCTACAAGGTCTATAGTAGAAATTCTTGCATTTTTAATTGGAGTCTCTGCTACTAATATTGTACTAAAAAAGTGTTGTCTATAAGATAACCAACGTGCATCTTCAAGAACCTCTTCATCTTCTCCCGCTTGCGCTAACTTGTCAATCTTTTCACCTTCGTACATATACGTTAACCGCGTGTAACGATTCTCATAAGTGATGCTTTCATCGTGTCTAAACGTTTTTAACTGCCAATCTAAATCAATTTGTTGAGAACTATTAACGACTTGATTCAAACCTTTAGATCTAATAGAAAAATCTATCATATACTCGTCTGGTTTCAACTCGTAACGGTATTCTAAAAACTGAGATTCTGAAGCTTTAAATTTCATTGAAACTACAGTATTCTCTCCATTCTTAGTTACTGTTGGTTCGAAATATTGTTCATTAGTATTGAGTATTCTGTTATCTGTAGTTGGGATCGTGATATTGAATGATTCATTTCCATTTTGAATTATTGAAATTGGAATAGAATCATAATCCACAAATTGCTTTAAAATTACTTCAGACAGAAATCCACCTTTATTACTAAATTTCAAATCTAGTACATCTGTTTTTACAGTGGTATAATTATCTGTTGCAGACGCTAATGTTGATGAATAAGCAAAAGCTCCAAGCTTATTCTTTAACGCTTCAATTTTTATAGAATCTCCAGGTTTTGGCGCTGTAAAATCTTCTGCAGTCACCACTTTAGTTTCTTTAACTTCTTTGGCTTCAGCTTTTTTATCAGCTTCAATCTGTGTTTGCTTTTCTTGTTCTGCTAATTCTTCAGGAGTGGGTTGATTTTGCCACATCATAAAGAGTAATATTGCGAAGATAAGAACGAATCCTATAATCGATTTTACGTCGAATTTTTTTTCTTCCATGTTATAATTTAAAATATCTCTGATTGGTTAGAGAGAATGGTACAATTTTATCAAAAAGCTCTCCACTATTATTTCTGTGCCATACTGACACTTTTACTATTTATTTTTATAATCTAATGCTGCCTTCACAAAGGATACAAAAAGAGGATGCGGATTGGAAACCGTACTCTTATATTCTGGATGGTATTGTACACCAACGAACCAATTGTGACTAGGGATTTCAATGATTTCTACTAAGCCTGTTTCAGGATTTAAACCTGTCGCTTTCATACCTGCCTCTTCAATTTGCTCTTTATAGGCATTGTTAAACTCATAACGATGTCTATGTCGTTCTTTTATGTCTACTGTTTTATATATATCTTTAGCTAAACTACCATCTAGTAATTGGCAATCCCAAGCACCAAGTCTCATTGTACCTCCTTTGTCTGTGATAGATTTTTGAGATTCCATAAGATTAATGACAGGGTTTGTTGTGTTTTCATCCATTTCTGTAGAATTAGCATTTACTAATCCCAAAACGTTTCTAGAATATTCAATAACTGCCATTTGCATCCCAAGACAAATCCCTAAAAACGGAATATTATGCTCACGAACAAATCTTACAGCTTCAATTTTACCTTCAATACCTCGCTCTCCAAATCCGGGAGCAACTAAAACACCATGCAGATGTATTAATTTTTTAGCAGCATTTTTCTCAGTTAAATATTCAGAATGTATAGACTCGACATTCACTTTAACCTCTTTCTCTGCTCCTGCATGAATGAAAGCTTCTAGAATAGATTTATACGAATCTTGAAGTTCTACATACTTACCAATAAGACCAATAGTAACCTCTCCTTTTGGGTTTTTATGACGGGATAAAAACTGATTCCATTGTGTTAAATCTGGTGTATCACTTTTTAAGTCCAGTTTCTTTAAAACAACAGTATCTAAACCTTCTTCTAACATTAAATTAGGTACATCATAAATTGTTGATGCGTCTATAGATTGAATGACAGCTTCTGGGCGTACATTGCAAAACTTAGCCAATTTATCACGTAATTCTGCAGGTAGTTCATGTTCTGTTCGACAAACTAAAATATCTGCCATAACACCACTTTCCATTAATGTTTTGACACTATGTTGTGTTGGTTTTGTTTTTAATTCTCCAGCTGCTGATAAATAAGGAACTAACGTTAAATGAATAACTATGGCATTATGTTCACCGAGATCCCATTTTAATTGTCTAACTGCTTCTATATATGGTAATGATTCAATATCACCGACCGTTCCACCAATTTCTGTAATGACAATATCGTAATCTCCAGAATTCCCTAAAATTTGAACACGATGTTTAATCTCGTCTGTAATATGAGGAATTACCTGTACCGTTTTACCTAAAAACTCTCCTCGACGCTCTTTCTCAATAACACTTTGATAAATACGACCAGTGGTCACGTTATTAGACTGACTTGTTGGCACATTTAAAAAGCGCTCATAATGACCAAGATCAAGATCGGTTTCTGCTCCATCATCTGTGACGTAACATTCACCATGCTCATACGGATTTAAAGTTCCTGGATCTACGTTAATGTAAGGGTCTAATTTTTGAATCGTCGTCCTGTAACCTTGAGCTTGAAGAAGCTTTGCTAAAGAAGCTGCGATAATACCTTTTCCTAAAGAAGAAGTAACACCACCAGTTACAAAAATGTATTTTGGAGTAGTTGTCATGTTGCGCTGTTAAACGCAGGCAAAATTACAAAATATAAATAGTTATTATTGAATTGTTTTTGGGTTTGTTTTTAATACTGAAATGTGCCTGATTTGAAGTAAGTTCTTTTGATTTGATTTTGTTTAAAACATTAACCAACTTAAACTAACTGAGAATATCGACATTTGATACAGATAATATTCAAAAATATTAGACTAATCTCTATAGCTAGGAAGCCAATATTATTCATCTTATTTATATCTGCAGTTATCTATTGTTTTGGATACCGTTTTTGTATGTCCCTAATTAAATACTCCAAACCATTCAATTTTAACTCATAGACTTGCGTTAGCATATCACCCAATTTCCCTTTAGGAAATCCTTTATTATGATACCAAACCACATAATATTCTGGCAAATCTATGAGGTAACGACCTTCATATTTACCATATGGCATTTTCGTATGTGCAAGTTTAATGAGGAAATTTTTATCTGGTCCTACCATCCTATTTAGAGCAGAAGCCTTTATATTTATCTAATTCAGTTTTTACAAATTTAGACCAAATAGCTTGTTGCTCTTTATTTATAGAATTATTTGTTTGCGTATCGTAATCATTTTGCATTTTAGCTAAATTTTTATTGGCTTGCTCATGAACTCCTCTAAGATCAGATTTGATATTTTTTGACACTTGTATATTAGAAATATTATAACGCAACTGTCTCACATGAAGCTCTGTAATATCAAAGTGAAGTTGCTCATGTGCCAAAATATGATCATCACCTTTCTTCTCTACAAACCAAGATTTTTCGGGATAGAAATGTGCTTGTGCTTCCGCATTAAAATCAACATACTCTCCCTTTGATTGACTTACCGAAAATGAAAATGTAATCCCAGAAGCAGTCACTGCAACAGCGTCTGTATTATGATCAATTTTACCTTTAAAATCTGACCAATTAAGCTTTTTGCTATCACTCCATGAGATAGTAACCTCTTCCGAGAGGACAGGTTTCAGAAAAAATAAAAAAATTATTAATAGTCTTGGTAACATGTGTGTGGCATTATTTCCAGTTAAACCTGATATCTTTTTCGATATCTGGATGTAAACTGTAATGCACAGGACAAGTATTTGCGATACGTTCTAGAATTTTACGTGTTTTACCATCAGCTTCAAAAGGAAACTCTAAAACCACTTCTATTTTAGAAATTCGTCTAGGATCACTCGCCATTGTTTTGGTGACATGTGCGGTAGTCCCTTTCATATCAACTCCCATATCATTGGCTTTGATTCCCATAACAGTCATCATACAACTTGCTAGTCCTGTAGCAACAGTATCTGTAGGAGAAAACGCATCTCCTTTACCATTATTGTCTAATGGTGCATCTGTTAAGAACGAATTATTGGATTTCACATGAACACTTTCTGCTCTTAAATCGCCTAGGTAAGTTACTTTTGCTGTCATTTATTCTGCCTCTACTATGGTTAAATTATCATATTTTACGACGTAAACTGCTTCGTTATAAAAACCTCCTAACATCTTTTTAGAATATCTAAATTTGTTCTCTACATACTCCGTTTCAATATCACTAGTTGATGCTTTATACAAATCATCTTCACTAGCAAGGCGCAACAAAAGATCTAATGTTAAATCAAAACCTCTCACAGCATACTTATTTGGACTCACATTATATTCTCGTCTATACGCTCTAATAAAGGCGTTCTTTGAAGACCCAATATCTGCAGTTTTATTAACTGACGGATAGTGAAACTTTAAATTTGATAAGTGGTAATTAGAAATCTCACGACCTTCAAAAGCTCTATTTTTATCTGTGGTGTATAAAACTATTTCTATATCATCTATAATTAAACCGTTAATCATACTTATGACGTTTGAAGCAAATCCTTCATTATCAGTTTCTAAAAAGACAATATTTTTTCCGTTTTTAAAGATGTTTTCTAAATCTACTTCATTTATATAATAAGCTTCTTTCCCTTTCTTATCTTTTCTAGAAAAGATTTGTTTTGCATCGGGAAACTCCATTTTCAATTTATCACTAATACGTTTATGTTTTGAGTCAGAAATAACAATCATATGCCTAGGCTGAGAATCTGATTTTACATATTTGATAATTGTATCTTCTAGTAAATCACCCGACGGAACACTTTGAAATACATTATCATATAAGGTTGTAGGCATAGAAAAAGGAGAGACAACAGGAACGTTATCGCGCTTTAAACTTGAAGCTACACGGTCTAAATTTTTTGGAACTAATGGCCCAATAACCGCATCAAAATCTGAAAAATCATTGGTGCTCAAAATATTAGATACCTCAGAAATTTGATTTTTAGTATCATACACCTTTAAGCTCGTTGAAATACCCATACGTTTTGCAGAGTCAATTGCCATTAATGCTCCAGCATGAAAATCTAGAGATATCGATAATAAGGCATCTTTTCTAATTGCTTTTTTAGCTTCTTGTACAGAATCTATATCAATTCTATGAGTACGATAAGGCAACATTAAAGCTATCTTTTTTGTACTTAAATTTCTGAGACTAGTCGTTAGATTTGTATTTAATAGATCTGTTACTGTATTCGACGTTTTGGTATCTGCGGGTATTTTTAGAATCATCCCTAATTTAAGTCCGCTATCTTTTAAATCAGGATTCAATTGTTCTAATTGCTCTTGAGTAACACCTAATTTTCTATCAAGCGACATAAATCCTTCACTTTTTGAAACCGTATAATAACTATAACTTTCTTCAATTGTCTTCTCTTCATTATTACTAATATTTGGAACATTAACCTCTTGTCCAGGTTGCAAAACCTCAGGTAAGTCTAAATTTAATGCCTCTAATTGTGGCACTGTAATACCAAATTTATATGCTACTCGCCATTTGCCTTCTTTAGGCAATACTGTATATTTTTTTACAGTATTATTTAAAGACACTTGACTAACAATTGTTTTAAATTTAGGAATCTGAATTTTATCTCCTTTTCGTAAGTTTTCAGAATACAACCTTTTGTTATATTTTTTAATATCCTCTATATCAATACTATACTTTTTTGAAATACTATAGAGTGTCTCTTTTCGCTTCACTTTGTGTTTTTTATAACCAATCACCTCTTTTACAGATTCTTGTATAGGATCATTCTTAACACGAGTCGTAGGAATTATAAGAACCGTATCTAGTTTTAGTGATGACTTTGCATCAGGATTAACAGCAAAAATATCAAAAGGCGTTACTAAGTACATTTTAGCAATACTTTCTATGGTTTCGCCTTCTTTAACCTTGTGCGTTTTATAATCTTGAGCAAATGCAGAGATACCGCAAAAGAAGATGAGTGCTATTAATAAGAGCTTTTTCATTTATTTTTTATTCTGAATTTCCTTTTCTCCTGCCTACCATTAGACAGGTCGAAAATTTTAATTATCAAATTTTATTCTTTACATAGAGGTGAGCACTGTAAACTTAATACTGAACACTGCATACTAACTTTTTACTCCCACTCAATCGTAGCAGGTGGCTTTGAGCTAATATCGTAAACCACTCTGTTTACACCTTTTACTTTATTTATAATTTCATTTGAGATTTTCTGTAAAAATTCATAAGGAAGATTAACCCAATCTGCGGTCATACCATCTGTACTTTCTACTGCTCTCAATGCAACACATTTTTCGTAGGTTCTTTCATCTCCCATCACACCTACACTATTTACAGGTAATAGCATTGCTCCTGCTTGCCATACTTTATCGTATAAATTCCAAGATTTTAAGTTGTCAATAAACACAGCATCAACCTCTTGTAATATACGTACTTTTTCAGGAGTAACATCTCCCAAAATTCTAATCGCTAATCCAGGACCAGGAAATGGGTGACGACCCAAAATTGATGGATCCATTCCCATAGAAGCCCCAACACGACGAACCTCATCTTTAAATAAAGCTCTTAATGGTTCTACTATTTTCAGTTTCATATAATCTGGCAATCCGCCAACATTATGATGACTTTTAATTGTTGCACTTGGCCCTCCTGTTGCAGAGACACTTTCTATCACATCAGGATAAATAGTCCCTTGCGCTAACCATTTCACATCTTCAATTTTATGAGCTTCATCATCAAAAACTTCAATGAACGCATTACCAATTGCTTTTCTTTTAAGCTCTGGATCGCTGACATCTTTCAAGGCATCCAAAAAGCGTGCCGAAGCATCTACACCTTTTACATTAAGCCCCATACCTTCATATTGCTCTAGAACACTTGAGTATTCATTTTTCCGAAGTAAACCGTTATTTACGAAAATACAGTATAAGTTTTTACCAATAGCTTTATGCAATAATATGGCTGCAACCGATGAATCTACACCTCCAGATAATCCTAAAACGACTTTATCGCTACCTAATTGTGCTTTAAGATCTGCTACTGTTTCATCAACGAATGAATCTGGTGTCCAGTCTTGCTCTAATTGAGCGATATGCACTAAGAAATTTTCTAGTAATTGTTTACCATCTGTCGAGTGATAGACTTCTGGATGAAATTGTATAGCGTATGTTTTTTCGCCTTCAATTTTAAAGGCTGCATTTTGAACATCATGAGTACTCGCTAATAACACGCCATTGGTTGGTAATTCTTTTATAGTGTCACTGTGGCTCATCCATACTTGACTGCCTTTAGAAATACCTGTAAAGAAATCATCGTCTTGTTTAACAAAACTAAGGTTGGCTCTACCGTATTCTCTCGTACTAGACTCTGCCACTTTACCTCCAGAAAAATGGGCCAAATACTGTGCACCATAACACACAGCAAGCATTGGTTTTTTACCTCTAATTTGTGTAAGGTCTGGATGCAACACATCTTCTCCTCTAACTGAGTTTGGGCTACCCGAAAGAATGACAGCTTTGAAACTCTCAGAATCTACAGGGATTTTATTAAATGGATGAATTTCGCAATAGATATTTAACTCTCTAACGCGTCGTGCAATAAGTTGTGTGTATTGCGAACCGAAATCTAATA
>Ga0115008_10003983_pt1 | contig 12237 bp, 7 predicted proteins | sample FraStrMetagenome_FD_87164 | JGI IMG/M metagenome (GOLD analysis project Ga0115008, IMG submission 87164) | Marine eukaryotic phytoplankton communities from Arctic Ocean - Fram Strait ARC3M Metagenome | ecosystem: Environmental > Aquatic > Marine > Oceanic | place: Fram Strait | collected 2012-06-18
GCTCCGAGGAGACCCGCGGAGACCTGGCTGATCGTAATGGCGGCCATTGTTGGAGTTTGGTGGACGTGTGTTGTCGCTCCAAAGTTGTGGTCGTGAGCGCTCTCTGGAGAGGTTGAAAGGTCGGCCCGAGTGGAAACTGACATCTCCAACGTTCAAAAAGAGTTGTGCATCGGCAGAACCACCGAAACGCATCTGTCCGTTGAATGGGTCCTTGAATCTTCGTTTCTCATGAAGATGAAATTGCACTTTTTCCGAGAGTGGGCTGGATTTTCGGTGGTGACTCAAGATTTTGGGTCTATTTTTGTCCCAATGTGCATCCGGTTTTATCGGCATTTCCGCAATTTCCGGCCTCTTCTCCCGCCAACGCATCAGACATCGAAAGCGCGCTCGCACGTCAACGTCGCGGCGCCACCACGTCGTATCGAACGATATCGCTCATAAAAATGAACGCCATGGCCCTGTTGAGTCGTTGCGCCGCGTTCGCCCCCGTCGCTAGCCACGCCTCACGCGTGAACGTCCGCGGGACCCCGTCAACGGTTGTCCCGACAGCCTGGCCCGACCGTGTGCGATGCTCGTCGCGCGGTAGCGCGCCCCCCCGCCCGACGCGGGGCGCGCGCCTGATGGTGGTCACCGACCCCAAGGACACCGCCAACTCGTACGATGAGATGCTCATGGGCGAGGACGAGCTCTTCCTGCCCGCCAGGGAGGAGTACCACCACGAGCGGGCCGTCGAAACCGAGCCCGACGCTTCGCCGACCGCCCAAAGTGCGACTCAACGGCAACAATCGCGCGCGACCGCCGACGTCGGCACGCGTCGCTTCTCCACCTCCGCCGCCGCCGAGTTCCCCCCGCCGCCGACGACGATCGAGTACGAAACCCTCGGCCCGTACGTCGAGCTTGCGCGCGTCGTACGACCCGACGGCGTCGACGGAACGCGCGCCCGAGGAGACGCAGATGCCGACTCTCGGACCCCATCGACCCGCGAGGCGCTCCCGGTGCTCGTGGGTTGGTTCGGGTGCAAGCGTTCGCACCTCCGCAAGTACGCCAACATGTACGCGGATATCGGGTACGATAACGTGGTGTGCGTCATCCCGCCCGCGGCCGCCACGCTCTTCCCCGCGCTCGGCGACGCCTTCGCCGCGTCCGCGCTCGAGAGCGTCGCCAAGGCCAAGGCTCGGATCGCCGAGCGCACGGTGGACTTTGACGAAGATTCCGTCCCGCTCGAGACGACGCCCGACGCCGTCTCGGACGCCTCCGACGGCGTGGTCCTCCACATCTTCAGCAACGGAGGGTACCTCTTCGCGGGTAACGTCATGCACGCGCAGACCGGCTTCGTCGCCGACACCGAGACGCCCCTAGGGGACGTGTCCACCGCGCTCAGGCGCAAGCTGGGATTCGCGCCCGACCCCAAACTGGCGCGGGACTTTACCCAGAACGTCGTCGCGCTCGTCGTGGACAGCGCGCCCGGCGAGCTGGAGCCCGGCATGGTGGCCGCGTCCTTCGAGGCTGTGCTGGAAGGTAAGGCGGCGCCCGACGTCATCAGGGAAGACCGGACGGCGCCGGCGGTGTCGGCGGGGGCGGTGACGCTGCAGCAGACGGCGGCGGCCATGCTCGCGTGGCCGCCCATCGCCAAGAGGCTTCGGTACATCGACGCCGCGTGGGGTGGGTTCCCGGCGGTGACCGGTAACAGGTGGAGCGGCGACGCGCGGAGTAAGCAGGGAAACGCGGCGGAGGTTGCCTTCGCCAGCGCGGAGAGGAAGCTGCAGGCGCTCAGGCTCGCCAACGAGGACGGCGCCAGGACCAAGGCTAAGATCCAGCGGAACCTGTGCGACGAGCGCCCCGGCGAACGGGGTCTGCTCTGGTGCCCCGCCATGTTCATGTACAGCAGGGCGGATCCCATCATCCCGTTCGAGCAGGTGGAGGCGTTCGCGACGGCGCGCGCGATGCGGCTCGGGAGGTCTTTGTCAGCCGCCACCGACGGGCGCGGCGCGGGGGGCGGGCTGGTCACGATGAAGGCGTGGGACGACGCGCCGCACTGCGAGATCGGCCGGGTGGATCCTGCGGGGTACCAGCAGGCGCTCGGGGAGTTCCTGGCGCCGCCGGATGTGGAGGAGTGCGAGGGAGTGCAATTCTCCAACAATGTCATCAAACCCTGGGACAGGGACTGAGCGCGGGTGTGTCGAGCAAAAAATACTGCCCGCGGGACCCGGCGCCAAGTGTACAAGTAAATAAGCGCTTGAAAAGGCTTTGTAATTTCAACTGAGTTCTCCGAACTACTCTCAGACTGTCAGCTTCCCTTCCTGCCTCCCGCTCTCGTTCACCAGCTCCCTGATGTCCGCGAGCCACTCCGAGTTCGCCAGCATGTCCTCCAGCCGCACGTGCAGCCTGAACCTCCAGTAGTGCCGATTGTTCGTCGGGTCGTTGATGGTCTCCTCCTCCGCGGGCCTCTGCGCGTAACTCGCCTCGAGCGCCAGTAGGTCCTGCGCCGGGAATACCGCCAACGCACTGGGGGACGCCATGTGCTGCCTGACGATGGCCCGCATGACGTGGGGCTCGCACTTATCCGGCGGCGGGTGTTGCCGCTCGACAAAGCCGGTATCCCCCGAGCCGTCGGCGACGCCGCCGAGATCCTCGACGCCGACGCTACCGATCGACGTCCGTCGCCTCTGCGCGCCGCTTCCTTCCTCCACGTGTTCCACCCTGTACGCCATCGGGGGGGGAAAGGAGGACGCCAGTGCACCGTCGCCCTGCATCCCCAGCACCTGGTGCGCGTACCGCGCCCGCCTGTGCCGGTCCGTCTCGTACCACGCCCTGGTGGTGGTCGTGTCGTGGCACGACGGCGAACACACCGTGGCGTAAGGGTACCTGTTAGGCCTGCCGAACTCACCCTCCTCGTGGGGCATGCGCTGGATGCGCAGGCCGAGGATGCCGAGCTCGTCCAGCACCGGCGGGACGCAGGGCGGTACCATGCCCAGATCCTCGCCGCACACCAGCTGACCGGTGCACGTCATCAGCGCGGGCAGCGTCCGTCTCGCGTTATCCCTCCAGAGCGTATCCTGCCTGGCGCCGAAGTAGTCGTCGTAGAGCCAGTTCAGGGAGTCCTTCGACCAACCCTCGAGCTCGTCGAACGACGACGTCTTCTGCATCTCGATCCGCGGGTAGAAGGCGTCGGGGTCCTCTGGGTCCCGTAGCAAACACACGTTGTGCTGCAGGTGCAGCAGGCCCTTTCGCATCTGTTCCGTCTCTTCCACGAGCCAGTCCGGGGATCCATCCCGAATCTTGAACGCGTCGGAACCCAACAGGCCCTCCTCGGTGACAAACTCGTTCTTGAACCGGTACGTGTTGATCGCCCGGCCGTCGGGGAAGTGCCCGTCGCTCCCCGTCTCCTCCATGAATCGACCCGCAACCTCGCCGTCGCGGTCGCCAAAGATCTCCTTCAAGAGGACGGACGTGACGTGCGGCTCGCAGAGCCTGTCCACGAACCACAGACCCCTCTGCTCGAGCTCGTGGCGACGTATGGGGACCGAGGGTCGGAATCGGCCCATGCGCCCCACCCGCGTGTGCGCCGGGAGCTCCCAGATGCGAAAGAACCCGAGCACGTGGTCGATTCGCATGGCGGAAAAGTACCGCTCCAGGTGTGACATCCTCGCGCGCCACCACCCGTACCCGTCTTTGCTCATCTCCTCCCAGTTGTACGTGGGGAAGCCCCAGTTCTGACCGTTGGGGTCAAAGTCGTCGGGCGGCGCGCCCGTGCTGGTGTGCATTCGAAACAGGCTCGGGTACATCCACGTGTCCACGCTCGCCTTGTCCACGCCGATGGGTAGGTCACCCTTGAGTATCACGCCCCGACGCTTGGCGTGCGCGGACGCGGCGCGGAGCTGCGCGTCCAGGTGGAACTGGACAAAGTAGTGCAGCGCGACGGTGTTGTAAACCTCGCTGCCGGGTTGCGACAGCCTGGTCACCGTCTCCGTGGAACTTTCGCAGCCGAGCGATCCCCATCTCCAGTGCTGCGCGGTGCCGAAGAGCTCGCGAAGGGCGCAGAACACGGCGTAGGGTTTGAGCCACGCGGCGTTCTCCGCGAGAAACTCCGTGAACTCGGGGGAGTTGAGGAAGGAGTTTTTGACAGCCTCGAAGCACCGCTTGGCGACTGACATCTTCACCTTCACCGTCGCCTCGTAATCAACCTCTTTGAGGTCGAGCGCAGCCTTGGCCTTGTTCACCTCCGCCTGCAGGCTGGCGAACCGAGCGGCGTGCTCGGGCCCCGCGGCCCTCGCCGCCTCGGACACCACCTGCTGAATCCGCAGGTACAACGGATGCAACGCAAACACCGACACGGACGAGTACGGGTAGGAATCCCACCACATGTTGTGCACCGTCGTGTCGTTCACGGGCAGCAGCTGGACCACGTTCATGCCACCCGCGTGTGCCACGTCCACCAAGGTCTTGAGGTCCACGAAATCCCCGGCGCCCACCGAGTCGCACGATCGGAGTGAAAACACGGGCGCCGCTAACCCCGACCCGCGCCACACGCCGGGGTACCGAAAGTGCCCATCCCTGGCGATGATCCGCGAGGGCGACCGGTGGTGGGACTTGCGCCCGCCCGGCCTGCGCTCGGATGCCACCGTGGCGCGTTCCACCGGGTCCACGGCGATGTCGACATCCGTGACGGTGAACTTGACCCTCTCCGGGGAAACCGGCTCGTTGATGGCTCCGTCGCCGTTGGGAAGTTCCGAAGTTCCGTTAGCCTTTTCCCGCACGAGCGATTGCGACGACGCCCCGCCTCCCGTGCCCGTGGACAGGCCCGGGGACGAATCCCTGGACTCGCCGATCCACCCCAGGGGAGCCACGATTCGGTCCGTGCCCTTCTCCATAGCGTCCCCGGCTCGGGTGGCGCCCTTCAGCGCGTACTTGTACCGCACCGGAAGGTCCTCGGGCGCGACGTCAAAGTCCAGCCACCACGTCCGTGTGCCCTCGTCGAGGTTCATCACCGGCGCGAGGTCCCGCTCCCATCCCCCGAGCGCCGCGCAGTCGCCCGTCGCGGTCAAACGTTGCCCCGGCGTGAGGCGAAGGGTCCTCACCTCGAGGCGAACCCGGATGGCGTCCCGGACACGCGGCGGGTCGATCGCGAGGGACGCCAGGGCTCCCGCGAGCGATGCCGCGTCGTCGTCGTGCGATGGTTCGGGTAGCGCGTCGAGGTTTTGTTCAGCCGCCTTGCCCGAGCCGTCGTCGAGGACGACGTCCCTGAAGGACTCCCGCGCGAACAGATTCTCGGGATGCGACTGAAACTCCCACGTGTCCTGGATCTCAACCTTGTCCCGCCCGTATCCAACCGCGCTCCCGGAAGCTTCGCTGCTGTTATCGTCGCTGCCGCCGCTCCTGCCCTCGGGCATCGCCGGGGCGAAGTGCGCGTGCCGGACGAACGCGTCCCATCGCACCACGTTCATGTCGCCGTCAACCACCGCGTACCTGTAATCGAACGATCCAACAAAGTGACCCGTCACGCTCCCGGTCCACAGGAGCTGATCCTCGCCCAGGTGCTGTTAAAGGTGAGGTGGGTGTGGAGTCACGGTGAGTACGTAGAAGCGGTGCGCGGGATGACGACGTTTCGGGGAGGACGGGATCGGTAACGGGGACGGGAGAGGGTTGCGCGATTGGGAGAGAAAAGGCGCCCGAGCGGCGGCTGCTGACGAGGAATGAGCGGCGAGCGATCGGGCGCGGGCGCTCACCTGGCATCGCATGAATACGCCCTTGCGCACGTCCCATGAGCCCAAGCGGGGGTCGTTCCCGCACACGACCAAGTTCTGGCCCCATTCGGTCCAATACTTGATCCGGAAGCCCACCGTAATCTTGGGTGGCACCGACATCGCCCCCTTTCCGCAATTCACGTTGTTGGCGGGCAAAATCACTCAATTGGCGCCCCAGGCCGTCCCCTGCGCTCCGGATAACACGCCCGAGTCGCCCCGATTCGTCCCCGCAACTTCTGTCTCAGTCAACCTCGATGCGAACCCGCCCTGATCGGGTGTCGCTTCCGCCGGTCGACGCTCCGGGATGGCCTTCGCCTCTGGCGAGGGTGGGTTTTTGCCAAAAAGTCCCAAAAAGCATTGTTAAAAAGTCCCAAAAAGCATTGCCCCGTTTGATGTATGGGCAAACAGACTGAACCGTTGCCAATCGCAAACCCTGACGCCACGAGTTATGGGCTCTCGGTCAGGCCCGTCGAACGCGTCAAGCATCTCTGCTCGTCGTCGGGGGATTACTCCATTGGTGAGTGACGCGTGGTGGACATGGCTATCGCGTTGAAGACTGCGGTGAGCGCGTGGAGGCCGTGCTTCGCGCGGATGCGCATGGTGACCCGCTCATGCGCGTCGAGCGGAGCGCGAGTGAACAGCGGCCGCGGCGGAGTCGCGCGCCCGCGCCTCGCGCCCGCGTCGGCACGTCACAAAGAGGCGGCGGCGGTGGCATCCGGCGACCGGGACGCGTCGACGCTCGTTCGCCGCGCCGGTGGACGCGTGGGAGCGACGTCGCAGTCGGCGTGGTGGAGCGGTGCGATGCCCATCGTATCGTCCGTCCGCGGGCCCTCGCGCGGCGTCTTCGTCTCCGCGCGGGCATTGAGCGGCGGCGGCGACGACGACGTCGACGACGACGCGGTCGCGTCGCTCTCGGCGGAGGAGATGGCCGCGCTGGACGCCGAGGCTGCCGCGGCGGCGTCCGACTGGGCGTCCGAGCTCTCCTCGGCGGCGTGGACCGAGATGGACGAGGCGGACGCGGGCAAGAAGCCGAAGCCCGCGACGAGGACCGAAGATGGCGCCCGGTTGAAGAAAGGCCGGGTAGACAAGTCGCTCGCGTCATCCGTCGCCAACGACTACGAAGACGTCGACGGGTCGGGGGACATGGACGATGACTTCTCCGCCAACTACTACGACTACGACGCGGACGACGTGGAGGAGGATTACGTCCCCGGGTCAGCCTCCATCGCCGACGAGGACGACGCGGATGACTCCGCCGGGACCAAAAAGAAAACTCGCCGGAGGAAGACGCGGCGCGAGTGGGGTAAGATACCGGACGATAAACTGCCCAGGGTGGCCATCGTGGGCAGGCCGAACGTGGGTAAGAGCGCGTTGTTCAACAGGCTGACGGGGACCAAGCGGGCGATCGTTTACGACCAGCCCGGGGTGACCCGCGACCGCATGTACATCAGGGCGTTTTGGGGTGACACCGAGTTCATGATGGTGGACACAGGAGGCCTCGAATCGCTCCCGGGGTCGCCGAACGACGCGCCCAGCGTAGACACCGTCGGTGGCGTGGAGATTTTGCCCGGGATGGTCGAGTCACAGGCGGCGCTCGCGGTGAACGAGGCGGCGGCGCTCATCTTGGTCACGGACGGGCAGAAGGGTCTGACCAACGCGGATGAGTCGATTTACGGTTGGATCCGCAAGTACCACTCCAAGAAGCCCCTGCTTTTGGCCGTGAACAAGTGCGAGAGCACCACGAAGGGCGAGGAGCAGGTGCTCGACTTTTGGTCCCTCGGCGGCCCCACCCCGCTGGCGGTCTCGGCCATCTCGGGTACGGGAACCGGCGAGCTCATGGACGGGCTCGTCGCCGAGCTGCCCCCGCCCACCGAAGAGGATCTCGACCCGAGCTGGAAGGACGGCGAGGGCGACGGGCCCCTCAAGGTTGCCATCATCGGCCGGCCCAACGTGGGCAAGTCATCGTTACTGAACCAGCTCGCGGGCGACGCACGGGCGATCGTGAGCGACTACAGCGGTACCACCCGGGACACCATCGACAGCGACGTCGTTGGCGCCGACGGGAACAAGTACACCCTGATCGATACCGCGGGCATCAGGAGACGGACGTCCGTGGCGGCCTCCAAGGACGCTCCCGAGTCCCTCGCCGTGGGCAGGGCGCTGCAGGCGATGCGCCGCGCGGACATCGTCGTGCTGGTCATCGACGCCGAGGAGGGACCGAGCCAGCAGGACTTTGTGCTGGCGGAGAGGGCCGCCATTCAGGAGGGCTGCGCCCTGGTGCTGTGCGTGAACAAGTGGGACAGGATCGACAAGGACACCTACTCCATGAACGAGTACACCAAGACCCTGCGGTCCAAGCTCAGGGTGTTTGAGTGGGCCACCGTGGTTTACACCAGCGCGCTGACGGGTCAGAGGGTGCAGAAGGTTCTCGCCGCGGCGTCCGAGGCTTCCGTGCACCACAGGAAGCGCCTGACCACCGCCACGCTCAACTCCGTGATCCAGGAGGCGACGCTGTGGAAGTCCCCGCCGAGTAAATCCGGCCGCAAGGGTCGGGTATACTACGTCACGCAGGCGTCCACCCGGCCGCCCACGTTTGTCTTTTTCGTCAACGACCCGAAGCTCTTCCCGGATACGTACAAACGGTACATGGAGCGGAGTCTGCGGGATAACATCGGCTTCCCGGGGTCGCCGATCCGCATCCTCTGGAGGGGTAAGGGCGCCAAGGGGAAAAACTGAGGAGTGCGTGGCGGTGGGGGCGAGAGCGGCGAATGGTTTTACCAGGGTTTAGCTCCTTTTACTTGATATGATATCATCACATACATACAACGAATCTTGTCAACGTGCGATTGCTAACTACTTGCGCGCAATTCTCTGGTACACTTGAGAGTAGGCACGACACCCGCCGCACCTCCCTCTCACCGCCGACGATCGACTGTTTCGAGTCAAAACTTCAAAAGATCAACAGGCAGAGGATCACGAACGATCCGAGGAGCAGCAGAAGCTGCGACAGAAACGCCTGCTGCTGCTGCTCCGGGCTCATGCTGTTGATCAGTAAGCTGGACCTACCGCTCGCGCCGAACTGGATCCCGAACCCGAGCAGCGTGGACACGAGCCCCACGTTCTCCGCGGGGCCCGCGCCCGCCGTGCCCCACTCGCCACCCCCGTTCGCGTCGGGGTTCCTCGCCTGCAACCGCAAACCCTGCGGACGCGTGGGAACGTCGATGCCCAGCATCTGCTTGCCCCGGGGATGTTCGCACGACCCGCGGCCGTACAGAGGGATGACCTGTTCGGGGAGGATGAGGTGAGGGGCGGATGAGGTGAGAAGGCGGTGATCGATCGATCGATTTGATCCGAGGCGAAGATCAGATTTAGGGTGAACGTCTTGATTTGGATTCGTGGGGCGCGTGGGGGCGGACGCACCAGCTCCTCGGAAAGTCCAGCCTTGCACACCGGGCACTGCTGAGCCTCGGGGAAGACCTGCAACCATCTGTTCGAGCGAGAAGCGGGAGAGGAATCGGTCAGGACCGGGTCGAACCCGCGCGCCGAGGGTTGGCTCCGCGAGATGGCAAAGTTGTAGGAATGTGGGGCGCGCATGGGAAAATATCCCGGAGGTGCCGCGCCGGATACTCACTTGTATATGCAGGGCCAGCAGTAAAGGTGCCCGCACTGCGTCACGACGGGGTCCGAAGCCAGCTCTAGGCAGATGTTGCACTCGAAGTACGAGTTCGCGGGATCGCCGTAGCCGTCCTTGCCCCCAACCTTGGCCCCATCGGCCCCGGGCATTTGTGCGAGCTGGGACGGCTCCGTGTGGCCCAGCGAGAACCCCGCGTTCCCGGAAACCGCCGGCCCGCCGGCCTGGCGACCCGCGTGCGACCGCGTCGCCCCCCGTGTGTTTGTCATCGCTGACATGTGGACTCTTGGTCGCGCCCCGAGTCACTCTGCAGACTCGTGCGTGCGCGCAATCCCACCTGCCTCCGCGGACGCCGAGCGTGCGGCTTAACAAGCTTCAGAAAAATTCCAGAGACGCCGAAGTTTCACGCACAATGACGGACTCGACCGCAACTGGATCTGTCTCGCATGTACCCGGGTTGGCTCCAGTCGCGCGGGATGAGCGCGCGATTGAGCGGGGTTTCGACACCGATACCCCCCGCGATCGTCGCGGGTCGAGCTCGTACTCGTCCGGGCGCTCGGGTTCCACCGGATATGAGCGCAACGAGCCAGCCCCCGGACGCGTCCCGGCGACGTCACCCGCGCCCCCGAACTCCTCCGAGAGCCTCGGAAGAAGGCTATCCTGAGCCAATCGATGGTGTTCAAAGCCACTTGTTGAATTTATTTGACTACTTGTGCTGGGAACCGCCATACAGAAAATAAAAGAAATCGCCAAATAGTGTTTTGGCTCACTCTATCCGACCGTCAACCAGTTTACCCCCACTTTTAATAACCGTCAACCACACCACTATTTGCTCAGTCACCACACCTTGAAGCACTATCGGAGCTCGACGGAACAATCACTCTCTGCGTCTGCGTGCAAGCGTGCGTCTCGGGCCACCATGTTGGCCGCGCGACAGGCGTCGATCGTTGGAAGAGTCGGAGGATGCGTCTCACGGATCAGGTCCGGACGCACGGCGACGTCCGCCGGGCCCGTCCGGCCGACGCGACGTGCACGGCGCGGCGTGGTTCCGGATAGTTCGTCCACGTGGATCCCTAGGGCGAGTAAGACGACGACGCGACGTGCCGACATCAAGCGATCGTCGGTGCGCGCCGCCGCGTCCTCCTCCGCACCCGCGCTCGCCGCGGACGATCCAGAGGCGACGCGCGAGACCGGATACCGCTTCGTCGTCGTCGCCCTCATCGCGCTCGCGCTGCTCCTGTGCAACGCCGATCGAGTCATCATGTCAGTCGCCGGAGTGCCACTCGCGCAGGCGCACGGATGGGGCGAACGCGCGATCGGCCTGGTGCAGTCGTCGTTCCTGTGGGGGTACATGCTCACGCCACTCCTCGGCGGCGTGCTCGCGGACAGGTACGGCGGTAAGGCGGTCCTCGGGGGAGGCATATTGGTATGGTCGCTGGCCACCATGGCGACGCCCTTCGCCGCGGCGACGAGCCTCCCGCTCCTGCTGCTCACGCGCGCGGTCATGGGACTCGGGGAGGGCGTCGCGCTGCCGTGCATGAACAACCTCACCGCGCGATGGGTCCCCAAGGCGGAGAGGTCACGCGCGGTCGCCGCGTGCATGGGCGGGTTCCAGAGCGGATCCATGGTTGGCCTCCTCGCGGCGCCCGCCATGTTGGCGTGGGGCGGCGTCACCGGGCCGTTCGCCGTGTTCGGCCTGAGCGGGGTGCTCTGGGCGGTGGTGTGGGGGTTCGCCGCGACGACCTACCCGAGGGAGTCGCTTGCCTCCCGGCGCGTCTCCCCGGCGGAGCTGGCGCACATCGAGGACGGGGGAAGCGTGGCGGATGATTCAGCGACGATGAAAAGCGAGCGCCCTCCGTTTCGGCTACTGCTGAGCAAGGCTCCGGTGTGGGCGTGCATCGTGGCCAACTTCGTGAACAACTGGGGGTACTTCATCCTCCTGGCGTGGATGCCTTTGTACTTCAAGCAGGTCATGGGATTGGAGCTGGCCAAGTCGTCGTACTTCTCCGCGCTGCCGTGGGCGACGATGGCGTTGAGCGGCGTGTTCGCGGGGACTCTGGCTGATTCTCTAATCGCCAAGGGGGTGTCCGTGACGACGGTGCGCAAGTTCATCCAGGGCGTCGGGTTCATCGGGCCGGCGCTGATGCTGGTGCTGCTGACGTTCCAGACCTCCGCGAACGGCGCGCTCGCGGTGCTGACCGTCGCCATCGGATGCACCGCGTTCACCCAGGCTGGTTTCCTCGTCAACTTCCAGGAGATTGGCCCGCGCTACGTCGGCGCGCTGCACGGGATGGCCAACACCGCGGGATCGTTCGCGGGGATCGTCGGGACGTACATGACGGGGGTGATCCTGGAGAGCACGGGGTCTTGGCGCGCGGTGCTGTTCATCACCGCGGGCGTGTACGCGTTCGGAGCCGCGACGTGGCTGGCGTTCAGCACGGGCGAGAGGGTCTTCGACTGACCTGGGTGTGAATGGTTCGAATGGATGATGCTCGGGGGGCGAAGGAGGCGCGGCTGCGCTGGCGGTCAGTGCCGCGGGTACGACCGCGGCGCAGACCGACGCGCGTTGAGAGGTTGTTATTGATACATCGTCATAAAAACGTTCGCGGGTGTCAAACCGGGTCGATACACGTCAAGCCATGGCGTACCTCACTCGCGTCGCGGAGATCGTCGACGAGAGGGGTACTATTCAAATAATCGGGCGAAGCTTGAGGGGCGAGGTTTACGACGGGTTTGAGTCGACCTTGAGGCCTTTGGTGGTGTTAATTGTTTAAACACCATTGAGAGTAGTTGGTTTTCTGCCGTGAGGGACACTAAGTGTTGACCATGTTGGGTCGAACGCTTAGGCGCGCTCGCCACGGA
>Ga0115008_10003984_pt1 | contig 12236 bp, 11 predicted proteins | sample FraStrMetagenome_FD_87164 | JGI IMG/M metagenome (GOLD analysis project Ga0115008, IMG submission 87164) | Marine eukaryotic phytoplankton communities from Arctic Ocean - Fram Strait ARC3M Metagenome | ecosystem: Environmental > Aquatic > Marine > Oceanic | place: Fram Strait | collected...
AATTTCGTCCAAGGTGGAAAGTTCAGGCCTCTCTACTTTTTATGTTTGCAAAAAATGAACAAAAATTATAAGGCTTGTCAATAAGTTAAGAATCTTGTCTCTATTAATCAAGACATTGCTTTACATTTCTTTGTCCGGAGGAGCTCCCTGAGGCACGCCAGACTCCTCGTTGTTTTCAGGCTTCACGCTGATATTCTTCAGAATACCTCTTCCAGTTGGCTCGTAGGTGCTTATCTGGACATCGTGATCAACATCATCCTAGTTAGCAACGTTTCAAGCATGAATGTTGATCGTAACTTACTTCAACAGACGGAACAAAAATACTATTTCGATGACGAGTAATCGTCGATCGCCGGCTCTGTTTCCTCTCGCTCGAAACTGCCAAACTACTTCTTCGTGGTTTCTTCGAAGGGTCCCAGCTAACTTAAAATGGTTGTTTTAAAAAAAATCTACATAGAGGGGATTATTTAAGGCCAGCTTGGTGATCCCCAATAGTCCCCCATATGTAAGCGCTAAAACCTTCTGGAAAAGAGTGCGGATGAAAAACGATGACCTTTCTTTCGTCATCAGAGTACATGTTATTTTGCGGGTCTGCAATTTCGTCGTCGTAGTTGATTTTTGATTTGCGGCTTTTTTTTCGACTTGATGAAACCCTGCTGCTGCTTGGTCGCCTTCTGAAATGATCTGAATGGGTCACTTGAACTAGTGAAAACGCGAGCTCACCCGTCAATTCCAAGTATTTCATTCTGGATTGGCACTGTCGCGATATTTGAAGTTGATAGTCTGCGCATGTTTCGTTCCTTGTCCTCGAGGTGTATCTTCACTTCCTCGCTTGGGTCTTTTCTGGCGCTCTGACAGGTCAAACAGGCGAAGCAACAGTTTAGAAGCTCTACAAATAGTTCGGCGCAGCTTTCACACATGTTGGCCAGGTTTAACTCGTCCGACAGCTCTAGAAATAGAGACACTCCTTGCTAGCTTTTCATACCTTGGCTCATTTTTGCCTGTCTGATGGCAGACTGCCGACGAAAGCTTTCCACATTTCTCTGATTATCAACTTTTCGCATTCCAGTCTTGTAACCTACTTTCTGAGAAGAATTACCTTAATACTAGTTTCAAAAGCCAACAAGAGCAGAGCACCTTAAATTCGAACTGTTAAATAATAGAGTTCAACTAGGAAAACATTTTTTCTTTCTAGAAAATTTCGAGTATTACCCGAAAGAAGTTTCGAAACTTATAAAACTACAGATGTAGATGAAACATCCAAAAAGCTCACTTTTTCTAAATGTAAGAAAATATATTATATATACCATTTACCAGAGGCAGTTTCCAGAGTTTACTGAGATCTATTAATTTTATAATTCCGTGGTCATAATGAGACCACATTGGTTAACCTGTCTCACTTTAAGGAGTCAGAAAATTCATTATGAAGAATTAAAAGATGTCCAAAGCATTTATTGATCCTTCAAACGCACCCTAAACGGTTGAATAAATTATGGTTCTACGTCACGAGGGAATCGTGCTGTCTCGTTTTGAATGACCACGGCTGCTTGTGTGGTTTTTTTTAATTAGATCGAGTTGGGATTGGCAAGCCTTTAAATGTTCGACACAGTTCCAAAGTAAAAACCAATTATATTCTCAGGGCGATTGCTGGGAAGCTTCTTCTAAACGAAAAAAACGGTCTTGTCCGATCTCATCAACTGGCAAATACGAAATCAGCAAGTCAAACATTAGTTCACGCATCTAAGATTAACGGAATGACAGTTAAGTAATGATCAGCCTAACTCTGGCTTAACTTTATATTTCTTATGAAATTCTTGTTCTTAGCGACTGGTTGTTCTAGTTTCCAAAGAAAACATATTCACTTGCATTACCAGGTGATGGCGCGCAAGAGAAGAGATTTGCGGAGGGTCAACCGATGACTCAAGCCGTAGGCGCTGGTCTGCCGAATCGAGGCGCGGCGGAGTGAATCGGCGTAGTGCGCTGACTAGTTTTCTGAGACTGGAATAGTCCGAGTTCAACAGAGAAGCACCGCCCGCGGCAGAGAATTAATCGACGGAGAAGACGAGCATGCCACAAACTAATATCTATTTGCCGAGGGGCGAAAGTTTCGTTTACAAACTTACAAATGGTAAATCGCATTTATAAATGATGCGCATCTTGAAGAATCGTTGTTTACATTAAATTACATTAAATATTTAGCATAAAAAATAATATAAAATTGTATATTTTATAATATGAAATTAAAATAAAACGTATCGAGTCACCAAAATTATGAATTATTGTGAATAACGCGCATTCTTTAGCGCGTGAGGGAGAAGACTTTGTCGGTTACAAAATATATTGGAAAAGATGCAGCGATGAAATGTGTAGTGATAAAGAAGGCAAGATCGCCGAATTAAAAAAAAATAATACGGGCGGTTACGAATTCGATCAAATGGCCAATTATGAGGAAGCAGTGACATGGAATATTGAAAAGAATCAATTCGTTTTCGAGATCGATCGCGACATAAGAATCAAGCTGAAAGATATCGAAAGGACCAGTTCTTCTGGAGATATCAATTCGGAGGACGATGCCATCTTTCGGGTACGAGAAGCGAAGAGACCTGTTCTTGCAGATGTACAGGTATTTGCAAGAAGCCACGTTATGAGCCGTTTCAGCTTGTTTTAAGGAGCTGGACGAAGGCGAGAGCGTGTTTTTTAGCTGCGAAACACCACCAGAAATAGAGCAGGAAGTTAATAGAGTCTACTACACGCTAGACGGAGTTATGGAACTTGGACAGGCTTCTTTGGTCTTGGAAAAAAGTCACCACAAAAAAGAACTCAGATGCCATGTTGAATTTACACGAAACGGTGAAGACACAATCAGACCCGCTGAATACGACACTCTCGCAAGCGAGCCTTTGGAAATCAGAGTTAAATTTATTCCTGCACAGCCAGAGATTGATTACGACCCTTCTTACTGCGAAGAAAAGAAAGACAGTATATCCTTCTTCTGCAATGACAGTCTGGTCGAAACCAACCCACCGTAAGGACAATTCGCGAGCCGACAACTCACTTATGTTTTTGCTTTTTTTAGAATCACAGAATACAAATGGAAAAAGAACGGCGTCGCAATTTTCGGCACCAGCAAGTTACTTTCAATGGAAGCTTCCGAGCTAGCGAACTCAGAAGGCATAACTTGCCAGATTCTGAACGAATATGGCGCTTCTGTTGAGTCGACTGTCTTCACGAGCTCGGACGTCTGTACAAGCAATATCAAAGCGGCAGGAATTATGATCGCGTCCGCGTCCGTTGGCGTGATAGTGCTACTAGCATTGGTCGGATTCGTTATTTACAGGAAAAAGTCTAGCAACTCGAAAGACGAAGAAACTATGAAGCTAGATGGAAGTCCTGCTGCATACGAGGTAAAACAGACATCCGCATTGCAAGATTTCATGCCCCTTTCATGCTTATTCATTAACTATATTAATTAAAATGATCACATAAATAATGCTGAATTATGCTTATTTGAAGTGCATTTCGTTTAAATAATTAAATATTTTGGAAGAAAGACGCTTATTACAGGTGCACGAACTATTTGCGGTGGTATCCACATTATGTTTTCACTCAAAAGGTGGATCGCCCATCTCCTGCATTAAAAACCATCAATCGATTCCATCAATAAATTTCTCTCGTCCACAGTCGAACTAATCCCATTGGAGTTTCAAAAGGTCGTGCAGAAAATATGTCGATCAAAAAACACCTTTAAACAGGGATGGAAGATCTTCCAAATTTTTCCCGGCACAGGCACGGCACAAATTAAAGATGAGAAGACAAATTAACTTATTTTTTCTTTAAGGGACCATGACTAGCTAGCTCTCGACGCTCGTCAAAAATTTATAATTTTTGTCGATCTCAAATTTTCACTGCCTTTGACCGCAAATTGCGTCGTTTTGTCGCGGACTGGCTCTATCGCTCAAGTCTTATCATAATTCATTACTGTAGTACTCTTCTGGCGCTCCGATGGCACCTCATCGCGGACCGCCTACCAGCTCGGGATCGGACACGAGTCTAGTCGATCACTCGGACAACAGATACGCCGCGAAGTTTGACTACGATCCGAAGCAGCAGACGAACAACAACTCTTCTGGACACTATCACTCGCTGGACAGAGCGAAAATGGGCAAGCCGACGAGTAAGCACCCGATCGGGCACAAAGACCGCGTGGACTACGTTGAGTTCAGCTCTAGTACAGTTGACAAGCGCTAGTGCCTTATTCTTCTCAGACCCTCCACTTCTACTAAACTTATTTGCCATCGAAGGCCCGTCTCGAGCGCACACTCGTGTACATTCTTTTTCCAGCTCCAAGAAAAAAAGTTTCGATTTTTGAACTGCGTTATCACACAGAGCTTATTAACCACCATTCCGCATGCTCGAGTTTATTTATTCAAGAATCCCATGCGCGTGTTAAAGCGCTTCAACAATGTAGAATATACATCACGAAATTCCGGCTTTGCTTCATCCACCAAGTTGCTTCATCATTCCACATTTTTCTCCTCCCTACAATTACTCTGAAATTTTTAAACTCGTCAAATTTTCGTTGCCATTTAAATTATTAAAATTCACTTTCTGATTGTTGGTGTTGCCACTCCTCTGAAATTCGCTCTCATGTTACTCTGAGAGAATTCCTCAAACGCTTGCCTTATCATCGGAGGCAGAACTTTTCCCCATTCGTTTTACAACCCCTATTTGATGTTTTTTAACTATCGAAAAGTATCGCCAAAAACCTTAATTATAAACTCCTAAGTTCCGCTAACAATACCAAAACCTTCATTCTCGTCTCTTTGAAAAATGAATTTGAATTCTTTACGCTTTCCTCTATTCGTTATTCGTAACTGTTGCCAAATCAATGTAAATACTTCTCTTCTCACCGCCCAAGATTCGTTGAATAAAATTACCTAAATTACTTTTTTTTTTAATTTCAATTGTTCTGTTAAGACAAAGCGATTGATATTTTTTTTTACAAACGAACGACTTTATTGACTCATATTTTACGATTTTTTTGGTTAACAGGGCAAGCCGGCAAGAATGGAAATAAAATTACAGGAAAAGTTAATTGCAGAATACAACGAGAACAGGGTCAGAAAACTGAGGACACTTTGTAGATTAAACAAGTTCTTTACCAGAAGATCTTTGCGAGGCTGACGCACTCAGCATCGTTAGTGTGATCGGGCTCGCTACCTGTCTTGTCCCATGGTCGGACACCGACCATACTTCGGAGGATGCACGAAAGTCCTGAAGATTCTTTAAGACTAGCTTTAAAATAGAAACATACTATCGCTGGCCCAGATAACGTCCTCGAGACCAGTGGCCATGACGTAGACGATATCCTTCTTGGTGACCGGCACAATATCAGTGCCGACTTTGACAGTTGGAAGATCGTTTACAGCCTTGCCATTTGGCCAGTTAGACGCTTGGAGAGTGTCCAGAGTGAATCCCTGAATAAAATCGCATTTAAATATTTGAAGCTTGGACTTGGAGAAAAAATAGAACAGATATTGACCTGGACAACTGCTGCTTCCTGTTTCTTAGCAGTAGCTGGGTAATTAGTGATAAGAGGGTCGAGATTTTTATGGTCCTGGTAATGAGTGTGCACGACAGAGCTGTCATAGGCGGCGTAGTGGTCCATAAAGTTAAACTTGATGGTTCCGTCGTCGACTTTTCTCAAGAAGTCGACACCACAGAACTCTCGCTAAATTAATTTTTATAGTTCTCTTCAATTAACGGCCTTTTAACCTTAAAGATCATGTAGAAGGTGTAGTCCTTGGTGTACTTTTCCGAGGTTGGGTCTCGGATGTTGAAAGCCGTGTCGGCCACGCCATCAGCGTTGTTAGCAATAGCGATCTGGAAGAGCTCGCTTTCGGCTGAACCAGCGAGGGACTTGGATACCTTCGATCCTTTCCACGCGATGTTCATGCATTTGCAGTCGGGGAAGGCGTTCATAACGCTCTGGCACTGCGAAGTATCACCAGAGCCGAGAGCATCAGCGCCGAGCAACAAGGCCAAAGACAGCTTCATCTTTCTTATTTTAAGCTAATCGACTAGTTTCAAATGAAAAATTCAGAATATTAAACTCTATGTCGGACTCTAAATTTAAAATCTTTAACTCTCCTGATGTGAAAAGCTTATTCTCTTCTGACTAATATTTTTCTGCCTTGCTGCCGATAATATTTCGCGCTACTGAATAAAAAAGGTCACACAATGCGCAATTGAGGTGGCAATGCTCCTGATTAAGAAGAATTATAACAAATAAGACAAAAATCTAAGCGATTCTTTTATTAGTTTTACATAATCAGATTTCGTTGAATAATTTCAAAGTGCACCATTCTTATCTCTTTCCCAGGGAAGTCCTTATTGTCCATCATGTACAATTGTCTTAATTTCGTCCTTAAAACTTTCACGATCGTCTGTCTATAAAATAGAATAAGCTTTTAGACCTCAGTTTTTCGGTCACTTTGTCTTATCTAATATTTCAAGTATATCTTCAGGTTTTTCTCCTGTCTGCAGCATCATCTTTACTTGCGCAGCTTTTGCACCCGATAGGATTGCCAAGTCGAAAAACAAATCTTCTGAAGGCCCCTGCAGGGAGAAATTATATTTTAAGAATTTTTTTGAAGATTTCTTTGCGTATGCCCAGAGTGCCAGTTTACGAGATGGTTCGAGTGAAAGCAAGATGTCTTTTGGGTCGACTTGTACAGTGCTGTTTTTGTTAATGCTTTTAAGAAGGTTCATAAATGTAACGAAAAACGAATCCGACAAAAAATAAACAAAATGACTGTCTAAGTTTGTTAAATATCTCGAACCTAGTTACCCGGGACGTTCGCAGAATCCATGCGCCATAAAAAGCCCATCATCTCCTTTGCTGAGTCCATATGAAATGCATAATTCTGACCCTGAAAGATTAGATTAGCCTGCAAGCGGCGATGAAGTCAGCGACCTTTGTTGATGGCATTCTCCGTTTTCAGATACATCGCATTTTTCGCGTAGTCCATTCCCGACTTGGGTTCATGACATTTTTCTGATTGGTGAAATCACAAATTTAATAAACCCATTCCTGACCAGACAATTGTATCTCCATTTAGTTTCGATCCGTGATTAGCGATATCAACTAAAGGACAGGCCATTGCTGTATCACTGCCAGTTAATGCAAACCACTTTAAAAAAGATGTTTTCTTTCATTCTTAGTTGTAATTAACATTTATCAAGTTTTTGTCATCGAATAGTTTCATCTTTTCTTTGGTAGAGTTTCAGGAGCGGATATTCTTGACGAGAACGATCTTGTAAACAAAGCGCAAAAACTCTTTGCAAACTTTTCATCATTGAATTTTAGAACAGAAGCGATTTTACTTATTCTTGTCTTAACAGCTCTCACAAATTGGCTTTATAAAATATCTACCTTTATCGTTTTAATCCCATTCGAAAGTCCAAAAGGGAGTTTCTCAACATCATCTGAGTCCCAAAGAACAGGCGATGAATATTCTTTTGGTAAGCTGGAGAAATATAAGTAGAATTTGTCATTCGAGTCATCTCCACTTAGACACTTTATTAAAGAAAACGTTTAAATTTGTAAATTACTTAAGATAGTGGTAAATCGCCAGAACTTCACAGCCATTTAATACCAACTCAATGTTTTCTAGCATACGTGCAATTTTTTCGTCATTTATTGCATGAGACACAGTAAGAATTGCATCTCGAGGAATCTGAAGCAAAATTGTCCCCGCTAAAAAGTGTAAATCAATAATAAATCAACAATCATTTTTTTGAGTAAAAAATGACGAACCTGGAATATCTTCGATTGCAACAAGTCCTTTCCCAAACTGGGTTTCTTGAATCTCAACTCTTTTGTCGAAGACGCTCCCCTCAAAAGTCTCTAACCACCTCACTAATTCCATTTTTTTTTCTTTTTAAACGTCCGGAAAAAAATGAAATATCTTTGGTAAGCGTACAAATATTTCAAGTTTACAGCTGACGCCGTGATAAGCCTAAAATTGTGCGTCACACTCCTTTTTTTTATATTGAACCATTGGACAAACTCTACGAAACAACTCACGTTCTCCCGCTGCTTGTAATCATGCGCTACCTGTACGGCGTACAGTGTACGCCCTTCATGCTAAGCGTATAACGATCTTCAATTTGTTAGAAGAATTGCGGGATAAACATGAAAGGCATATCAAAAAAGTGACGCAATTCACTCATCTTCTCCTGTATCACTAATTTTCCTATTCCCCGTTTTCATCTCATACAAATCTTCCCGTCGAATAAAACATAGAAAAAAAGTTTATTTCGGAATAATTTCTAATTTTTTTTAGCAAAACTTAAACAAAAAACGCCAATTTGGAAATATTGTTTGATATGCTGGGAGTGCATAACGCAATATGCATATGAAGAATGAGCTGGAAATACGAAAAGTAGAATGACATTCAATTCCCCGTTCCCAAATCAGCCAGACTATTATTCAGATGAACAAGTACAACAAGAGAATGCAGATTCTGCATTGCAGAATGACTTCGAAAATGATGAGAACTACGTACGATTAATCTTGTTTAATTGATCACCAAAGTCATAAAACGAATTTTCCTTCAGATCAGATTTACATGTTTATTTCAAAATTTTGATTTATACCAGAATATCGAAGTATATTGAAGTTTATTGCATTTGACTTTTAGCTGGATTTTTGATTTTTCTATAAACGTCCAGTAGTTTGGCAGTGAAAAGCGCGTGAGTTGAGTCAAGTCCATCTAGTAAGCCACGTTGAAACCATTTTGGAATTGTAAGCTAAATAATTTTAAAATTTTATAAAAATCGGTCTCTTACTTTTGCGTGTTTGAAGCCAAGCTGCTTGATTATTGAGTCTACGCCAGGACATTCTAGCACGGTATGTTTGTACATGAAGCGAGTGAGCGGATCTAACTTCCATGTTCTGCACATGTACGCCCTTGGATCTGTTGAGTTTCCAAGAGGATCGTCGTCGTCCCCGTCGGGCATTTCTACAAATAAATTATTCAGTTATACTCGATTTCAGATTACCTTCGTTTGATAAGACGGATTTATGCTCGCGTAAGTACTCCCTAACGAAATTCGTCAAGAAGATGATCTCGTTTGTGCTCATTGTAACCTAGCAATTTTTAATATTACAGTTAAAATTCTTAAATACCTTCAAAGGTTGGTCGTGGAATTCGGCAACGAAAACACAGCTCACTTTAGACTCCTCTGGGAAGGCAGGCAGTTTGAGGGGTTGAATTTGCTCCGTTTTGAGCGTCACCTCGGTCTGTGGGAGGGCAAAAATCACGTGAACATTTTCTTTGCTTTTTTCTGGCTCCGCTTCGTTGATAGGCGGAACAGCGTAGTGGATCCAGTCACGAACATCGGCTTGAGCACCTGGACGACGTGCCTTATTCCGAGAAACATGCAAGACGAATGCACCAAGTTTGTCGTTATCAAAATTAGGGACACGCTCAATCGCCCTACCAAGGTTGAAAATGAAGGTCTGAAAATAACATGAATAACAACAAAAATCGAAGTTATTCTACCTGAAAGATGAAAATGTTTAGTCGATCTTGAGCATCATCTTCTGGCGCTGAGTAGACACCGCTTGAGAACGAAATATCCGGCAAATGAACAGAAAACACGACCCAGTGATCGGCCGATCTAAAGTCGCCGTCGAAGCACACAATCGATAGTTCTTGTCCTCGAAGTCTTGACTCACCGCCCAACTGGTGTGATGCCACCGGATGACGGTTGAAAATCGGAGGCCAGTGCCGCTGGTATTTATCATCGTTCGATTTTTCAAGAGGGCCCCGGCGCTTCTCTTCCAAATTGGAAGTCTGCGCGAACATGGTTCGGAATGCTTCACTTCCAGTGTTGATTTGTTGTTTAACGAAGTCTTTCACTTTTCTGCCACCCTGGACTAAATTCTTCGAGGTCGACTTACACAAAAGCAAGTCAAACTCGCCCCAGCGCATGTCGCAATTGGCTTTTGCTCGGGGAGGGCTATCGTCAAGCAGACTATCATCAATTACGAGCAATTGAGCATCACTGAGCTTGGAAAGAAGAATAACAGTCGAATGATATTCCAGGCGGAGGCTGACTTCATCCAGAGAAACCTTATAAAGCGTTTTATAACTTGAAACTAAATCATATATTTTACCTTCATTTCGTGCGCTGAATCTTTTGTGCATCGTTCACGCCATAAGCATGCTGATCTAAAGCCGCACATAGAAATAACTCCTCCAAGAAGACCTGATCGGGACTCGATTTTCGTTTTAGATAAGGATACCACATTTTTGATATCGTTTTTTCTGCTGCTTCTCATGTCAAAAGCACCATGGTAGGCGAGCTGCTCTGTTACCCAAACGGTTTTACCGAGTACATTACCAATATTCATATCAACACGGAGCTCTCTCAAAACTGTTGACACGCGAACAGCAGTTTCCCAGTTTTCGTTGACACTATTGTGCGGTTGAGCAGGCTCATTCGCTTGTTTTGCGCGGCTACTTTCGCCAAGGAATAGTCGTCTTGCTATTGATCTGTTGTACCAAGCCTTAGGGAAGCCAAGGATCTCTGATAACCGTCTCATATCATAGTTTATGTTTGCCTGCCCAATGTCCGAGATCACCGAAATAGTTAGCAGTTTTTCTGAGACGTGCTGTCTCAGAATATTTATAGAAATTCCCTCGAAATTCAGATGGAAGCAACCCTTCGACGAGTTTTCGTATGGATGATTAACGCGTAAGGCAAAGTCGGATAATTGAATAGCTAGATTCAAACCAGACTTCTTGGCGTCCGCGGACGGCGCGGATGAAAAAACCATGTTCGTGAGTGGAACTCTAAGAGTACATTCCACCTTGGCTTTTGGCTGACACGAAAACAGTACTGTCGAGGGCTTGACTTTTGCGTGAACAACAACGTCGACGGGGAATGACTGAACAGAAGACTGTTCTATATGATCCGCGCCGTTTTGCAGATCAATCTGGTCAGGGTCTTCCAGTTCTTTCGTGAAAGTTTCATTCTCGTCTAGAAAGTCCAGCGTTTGGCTAAGGTACTCCAGAAAAAGTGGTGATATACTCATTTCTTTCGGCATGCTTCCGATGACAACATTCGAATAGAGCTTCGCTCGTCGTTGAGTCTGGCCACTGCCATGCGACATGTAATTGAGATCGACATCGAGCGCAGGCAATAGGAAAATGGTCACACTTGAATCGGCGTTCATCGCTGAGTTTCTTTTCCGCTCGTCAACAAAGTCGAGTTTTTTGGAGATAGAGTTGCTCCCAGGAATAAAATCGACGGGATAACATTCCAGTTTTCCTGTTTTGATCGTGATAGTTGCGTTTAAAATAAGTTCGATCTCTCCGTCTCCGTTTTTGCTTTGCCGCTCATGTTCTTGGCTTTTCTCGGGCTCCGGTCTTCGCTTAAGGAGTATGTACTCTTTTTTGAATTCTTTCTCAATCTCCCTGAGTGCCTCCTCTTCATCTCTGATGATACTCTTAGTTGCGCCAAGCTGTTTTAGATCTTCTAGAGTTTTTGTTCCAGTGTTGTACGTGTCTCGTAGCTCTTTCAAACGTGCTTTCGATCCCTCTGAAACTGCTGCTTCATCTGAGAATGTCGTAAGAGTCTTTCCAAGCCTGGAGAAAAGCGTTCCTATTTGAGTATCAAACTTGCCGTCCAAACCCATCATATTCCAGCTAATCATCAAGTTCCAGACTCCAGTGACGCTGGATCTATCTGGCCTCGAGTTTGATGTTAGCTCGGAGTGTTCTGTACCCGAAACAATTTCGATTCCACCTTCTTTCACTTCGCAACAATTAATTTTTACGTCCCGTGGTTGGCCTTCTCGATCGAAGAGCAACTCGAACCCAGTGAATTTTCCCTTGAAAGCGCTTAAGTCGCCAACAGTTCCGCAAACATTAACATGAGAAATTGTCAATACCAAAACATGGTTTGACCGAATAACTTCGTGCTTCATATCGATAAGTGGCATTTTAACTTTGAAATCGTTAACTGTTAAGTTGATGAACAGGCGTGAAAGAGCGTGCGGTGGATTTTTTCCTATGCTACCTTTAACTGGATGCTGTTGCGCGTCAAGACCACGGCGCATTCCCGGAATTCCACTTTGAGCCTGTGCTTTTTCTATTTCTTCTTTCCAAACGTTGTACGAGGAACGGTAGTTCAAGTAAACAAGAATAGCACGATCAATCGCG
>Ga0115008_10003985_pt1 | contig 12234 bp, 20 predicted proteins | sample FraStrMetagenome_FD_87164 | JGI IMG/M metagenome (GOLD analysis project Ga0115008, IMG submission 87164) | Marine eukaryotic phytoplankton communities from Arctic Ocean - Fram Strait ARC3M Metagenome | ecosystem: Environmental > Aquatic > Marine > Oceanic | place: Fram Strait | collected...
AAAAAAGAAAAGCCTCAATGGAGGAAGCGCAGAAAATTCTAGATCAGACTTTCGAGACAACTTCCATGATGAAAGGACAGGTAAAGTAGGCTTCCCTTTGTCAATAAGTTTTTGAGTTCAACCATTTTTATTATTCATGGTCGACAGTTTCTGAGTGAGCATTAGTTTGCGCAAAGAGCATATCGTAAAATTCTAGTTTTCTGAAAATCTGTTTAAGACCTTTACTTAGGTCGCTGCTCTTTTGATCAAAAGGTTGGTTTACTGTACTGATATGATAAGTGGATATGATAATTTGTTGGATTGAGTCCATCTTCAATATGTTTGCCTTTGACCACTCGATGACCATAAACCGCGGCGCGTATGTTTTGTCTCCCTTTCAAAGGAAATGTTTACTGCCGAAATCAATAAGAGCTTTTACCAATTAAAATCTGTTCATCAGATTCACTAGAGATTTCAGGTGAAGACAACGAAGAGCGAGGGAAAAGCCGATTTGGGACAGATTAAGGAACTTGAACTGCTCACACAGGGATTAGCTTCACACGAGTCCGGTAGGTGGCGCTTCGCGTTCCACAAATGAGAAACGGATATGGGCCCTAATGAATAATTCAGTAAACTACTTCAATCCCGCGGAGGTGGAAGAATACAAAAAGAGAGACAAAATAAGCGCGCCGAAGCTTCAAAAGTTTCTTGCCGGTCAGTTGAAAAGCGAAATCCCTCAGAAGATTGATTCTAGAGACAAAAACGGAGATTAAACAGTGTTTGTTTAGACAGATACAAAACATTTCAAAACGAGTGCTACGACGATGGCTGGAACAAAAAATACGCCGCTGTTCAAGAGGGACGAACTGTTAGTCTTCCAACTACAAATGAAGAGGTAATTTTTTCGTAAGTAACGACGTAACAAGAACAGCGAAAAATATTATTAGAACTTTATATTTCTTAATATCTGCTCAATATTTTCCAAGACGCCTCTAAGCCTCTTTTACGAGGGCAAGCTGATTGTTTCCCAAATTTACTCTTATTAGGGTGCTCGTCATAAACAATACGCTGGTGACTGGCGCGATCACGTCTTCACAGAAAAATATTTGAAGGGGATGCCCAAAGACGGAGCGATTGGACTTTTCATGGAATCAGCTGCCACTGGCCTCTCACAAAACCCATTTTATACTGTTGACGAGAAAAAAGAGCACCTCGAGTTTTTCCGCCAATATTTTGTTAATAACGAAGACGATCTGGTGAATCTGGACGCTATTGAAGCTGGCATTATGAAAGCTACAGGTGACCTTTCTTCTCGCAAAAGAATTTTAAAGCAATTTAGAGCCGATAATTACAACCGAGCAAAATGAAGTAGGCAAGGATGTTTGGCCTACAGAAAAAGTTATTATGGAAAGATACAAAGAAATGTCTCCGTGGTCACAAGATAACATCGGCGGTCATTCATGGAAGAAAGAGTGGTCTGATAATGAAAAAGGGCCTATGCGATATAGAAATTGGCAGAGAAGACTACATCTGGCAAAGCTTGAAACAGCCGAGAAAACTGCCGATACTTCTAAAGACGAGCTTCTCGCTGACTAAATATATTTATTCAAATTTTCAAAAAATCAACGATTTAATTTTAAGATTGATCATGCCGGGAAGGCAGTCTGATTACACCGTCGTTCAGCAAATCGGAGTCGGAAGCTTTGGGACGTGTTGTCTTGTAAAAAGACTCGCCGACGGACAGAAATTTGTGTGGAAAGAAGTGCGATATGGAAATATGCGTGAGGCAGAAAAGGAATCTCTAGTAAGAGAAGTAAATCTTCTTCGAGATTTGAGACATCCACACATCGTTCGATACATCGACCGTATTGTATCAAAATCTTCTTCAACTCTCTATTTGGGTATAATAATTATTTTTTACATTTTCTAACAAACCTTGAAGTTATGGAATATTGCGCAGGGGGCGATCTTGCTCAACTGATCCAAGACAGAAAACAAAAACGCTTGGCAGGGCGACTCAACTCTATGGTACCTCAAGAATTTGTCCTGAAAGTCTTTTACCAACTCTTGCAAGCACTGAAAGAACTCCATCTGAATCAACAGGGCAAGATTCTTCATCGAGATTTGAAACCAGCGAATGTATTTTTGACTTCAGCAATGGGAGATGTTAAGCTTGGAGACTTCGGGCTTGCAAGGTTGTAATAAAAAACGGGTTATGAATTTTATAAATTTTAGAGTTCTTTCTTCCGAGGTGTCAATGGCTATTTCTTACGTAGGCACTCCATACTACATGAGTCCAGAACAAGTCGCCAAGATGCGCTACAACGAGTCGTCCGACGTCTGGTCTCTTGGTTGTCTTATCTACGAGCTCTGTGCACTTCATCCTCCTTTCACCGCAAAAGATCAAAAAGAGCTTTATGGGAAGATTAAAAAGGGAGAATTTCGAAGGATCCCACACGCGTATTCCGATGAACTATTTACTACATTGAGTAGTATGCTGAAACAGAATCCAGAACAGCGGCCTACAGTGCAATCACTTCTTCGTATGATATTCTTTTATATCTCAGTATTAACTTAATTCAATAGAAATGAGCTTCATCAATCCTTCCATCATGCCAAAGCCGAAACGTTCCACAACGCCGAGAGTTTCGAGAGTTGGATCACTGAAGCGAGATAGCATCGCCACAAAAGATTCAATAAATTCAAGCGGGTACAAATCGAACGACACAAATACCTCAACACCAATTTCAAAACCTTCTCCGCCTTTTAACAAGCAGCGTCATTCACAACTTCATAAGCCTTCACGATCAAGGTACTATCTTTTTTATTGTGCAATCAAGTTTAATATATTTAAAGCTCGAATAACAACGTTGCGTTTGTCAATCTCATTCCTGAAAGTCCTTCTCCGATAAAACCTCTTGAAAGAAGCCCTTCAAAAAGGAGAAAAACGGAGCTAGAATTAAAGATCTGGGAGGAAAGACTTCTACAGCGCGAAAAATCACTTGATGATCGAGAGAAAAGGCTCGACGAGGTAAGTTACATTTTATTGCTTCGAATTATCATTCTTTTAAGCTTCAAACTGAGCTTGAGAAAAAGTCACGTGTTCTGCAGCCAGTCAAAGCAACAACAAACTCGCCAAGGGTAAGAAATTCAATTTAAATAAAAAGTCTAAAACAAAGTCAGTTCGACGCAATCACGAAACTCCAAAACCGCTTGGTTCCTCTTTCCATCCGACACAAAGCCTCAAAGCTCGTTCGATCGCCTTCTGATCCATCAAGAATATCGAAGATTTGAACAAAAACGCCATCAGTATTGCCTCATAATAAATCTTGCTATTTTCTTCAAAACTTCCATTCCGAATTCTGCACTCTTCCATTCCTAATCATATCGATCAATATTCTTGCCATGGCGATCAAAAATGCAAAGCTCAAATCCGGACATAGTATTTACTGTATATTTTGTATGAATAAAACTAACTATGGGATCTTTTCTAAATTCGGGCTCAAAAGTATAGCACAGAATGGACTCGTTTTTGGAGCAGATCCACGGCAAATCTGATATTACCATTTCTCGTCAAATATCTCTGCTGCCTGCTACCCGTGAACTTAGCGAAGGTTTTAATCTTGATGTCGGTATTGCTGCGATGGAGTTATTTGTCAGAGAGAACTTTACGGGCCCGAGCTCCTTCTCAAACTTCCCAAGATGGGCACAGGCAAAAGAAACTATTCATATCGACGGGGAACCAACGTCTCCTCTTGCAGTAGGAATCCCCTTGCTTTTGTATGCGAAGCAAGTGTTTGATGCGATTATGAAAGAAACCCGTAAGTCAAATATGAATACGAGTAGCGTGATATCCTGTTGTAGAGGAAGAAGTAGTAAAAGCCGTTACACATTGGTGGCTCTGGCGGTACGCTCAAGTCATGCAGCAAATTGTTGGCTCGGATAAATGTCCATCTCTTTTGAAGCTTTTTTCCGAAGCATTTTCTTTCATACAGAAGTCGTCCATCCTTTCGGATTCCGGAACAAAACTTCTTTTTCTCATCGAAGCTGCTCACACAACTCTCGATTTTTACCAATATGAAGCCGCAGTTACGTGCATAAATGAGTTCCAATCATTCTATGGAAAGAAATTCTCCCACTCAGGAGCGCTCGGAAAGAGAACTCGATTTCAACAAGACAGTCTCGCACAGCTTTATTTGAAGGTTGAAAATGACGAAGGGAAAAAATTGGAAAAGTCAAAATTCGACTGTGTTAGAAAAAATGGAAGTAAAGTACTTGACGTCGCTTTAGAAGACGAAGCTGTTATGAGGTAAAGTTTGTATGTAATCAAAATTTCTTAAAAGTATTTAGCCGGATAAAATTTGAAGACGAATCGATAGAAGAAGCCATGGGAGCTATCACGCCGCTCGGCCACGCAGGCGTCCTTGCAAAACTTACCGTAGATATGAAAACAAAGCCTGTTCGCGAAAAACTTAACGAGGAGGAACAACTCGCTATGGTTGACTTTGTACTCGCTAATCCTAGATGTGCTTCTTATTTTACTGGTTTGCTCATATTTCTTCAATATTTTATTCTTACACGCGAGTTTAGTCGCCGAAGCACTTCGATACAGAAGTAAACTGGAAGTCTACAAGTTTTCACAAGTCGAGCGAGGGATGAATCAGCTTCAGGCGATCAATGATCTTTATCTTAATTCAAAAGAAAACGAAGATATTCCACTAGAGTTCTTTTTCGCGAGCAAAGTTGCGCCGAGATGGATTTTGAGGAAGGAACTTTGCGATTCGTATATAAAACTTGGATTGGCAAAGGCTGCTCTCGATGAGTTTTTAGGTATTCAAAGTGGTTCAAAAAGTCAGTTCAAAAAAAGCATTTTAGCACTCGAAATGTTCGAGGACACATGCTATTGTTATATTGCATCAGACATGAACAAGCAAGCAGAAGAGCTGGCGGATAAATGTATAGCCCGTGATGATTTCGATGATTTGAGAAAAGCGAATTTTTGGTGCATCAAAGGAGATATCCACAATTCAGTTGAATTTTATGAAACTGCTTGGGAACTTTCAAACAAACGCCATGCAAGATCGATGCGATCGCTTGGAGCTCTTTTTGTGCATTTGAAAAGATATGAAGAGGCTGCGTCGGCTTTGAGAAATGCACTGGATTTGAACCATTTACAGCCCGGTACCTGGTTTGCCCACGGTTGTGCAAGCCTTGTTTGCGGTGACTACAAAGGAGCGGCAAAATCTTTCCGAAGATGTGTAACTTTAGGTATTCGACTAGTTTGAAAACTAAACTAAAAATATTTTTTAGAATATGATAATTTTGAGGCATGGGCGAATCTGGCCAACGCTGAGCTCAAAGCAGGAAATAAGCCCGCTGCTCACAGAAGCTTGGCGGAAGCGATCAAATGTAACTATCAAAAGTGGGAACTGTGGGAAAACTTTTTGACGATATCGACAGATTGTGGCGATTTTAACGGCGCTATAAGAGCGTACAGCAAATTGTTGGATATTCATCCGAAGAAGAATTTCCAAGATGTCCCTGTTTTAAGGATTATCACTCAAGGTACGATTACCTTGTTCAGCATCAAAACTTTTATATTTAAAGCAATTGCTGAGAATCTATCAGACTACGCGGATAAGCCAGCCAGAAATGAGTTGACGAGAATGAAAGAGCTCTTGCATAAAATAGTTTCGGCGAAGCCATCATTCCAAGAAGCGTGGTCTTGTTATGCTGAGATTGCGATGATTGACGATCCAAGTCAGAAAGATATGCTTAAAGTTCTGTCAAATCGGGCTACTGTACTTCAAAAGGCTATAAGAGCCCTGATGGCCGATAAAAATTGGCATTTAGAGGAGTCCAAGTGCAATCAGCTATGTAATATTGTGCAGGATCTGGCGATTATTGGAATAAGGTCTGAAAAAAAGTAGAAATATATATTGAAACTGAATTATTTTAGCGACCTTGAAGGAGCGACAAGACTTTTCGGCGGACCTAGTCGTCTCGTTTTAAAGTCTTTCGCAGTGAAATTGAAGAAAGCGTTGGACGAAATAGAAAATGAGATTCTATTGGCGACCGAAAAAATTATCACTTCTGCTATCAAAACTATTGAAACTCGGCTGAGTGGATGACTCAACATCCGCCCGATTTCATAATTTACAAAAATAAAACACAATTTTTTATGTTATTGCTTTAAGAATGTCGGAAGTGACGGTAGAGGACGTTTTAGTCAAGCTTGAATCTCTGTTTATCGGAGATGAAGCTGTTTGCACGACTCAGTTGGCAAGCGAGTTGCAGCTTGAACATCAAAAGGTCGTTGGTCTCATGAAGTCGATTCAAGCTGCTGGAGATTATGTTTCTGTCGCCGACAGAGTAAAAGTTGATGTAATGCTGAAACCAGAGGGTGAAGGAATCGCAAAAAATGGAAGCCACGAGTTTGTATTTTGGGCGAACGTTCCAGAAGAAGGAATTACTCAGGCAGATGCGATGAAGAGCATTCCAAATGCAAAACTTGGAATGGGTAAAGCTCTGGCAGCCAAGTGGATCTCCAAAAATAAAGAAGACGGCAAAATTTACAAAGCAGTCCAGGTAAATCAAAGCCAGTATTCACAGGTTTAAACGATAATAAGGAGACACCAGAAGATACTATCGGAAATATTTGCAAGAAAGTCGCGGCCGGTCAGCCACTCGAAGTGAAGGAACTTGCCGATGCTAAAAAACGAAAGCTCGTCGATGAAAAGAAGCTGACAGTTTTTGATATGAAAAAATCAGCGGGATTCAAAACTACCGTCGAAAAACCTGAAACTGAGCTTACAAAAGATCTTCTCGGTGGTTTACCTCTCATTTTTGTATTAACAGTTTTCTAGCTAACGATGAATGGAAGAACAAAACCTTCAAAGAGTATAACTACAACGCAACTGGTGTCCGTCCTCCACACGGCTTTCTTCATCCACTTTTAAAGCTTCGAAGCGCCTATAGAAACATCTTTCTCGAGATGGGTTTTGAAGAAATGCCGACTTCGAATTTCGTGGAGTCATCTTTCTGGAATTTCGATGCGCTCTTCCAGCCTCAGCAACACCCTGCTCGAGACGCTCACGACACTTTCTTTCTTTCCGAACCCGGTAAATGGCGTTTATGATTCTGAACGCGTTAAAAGTTTTCAGCATCTGCGTTGAACGATCCGCCAGCAGATTATCTTGAGCGCGTTAAGAACATCCACAGCCATGGTGGCTTCAATTCCAAAGGCTACGGCTATGACTGGAGCAAAGATGAGGCAATGAAAAACGTCCTAAGAACGCATACAACTGCTGTGTCAGCAAAAATGCTCTACAAGCTAGCACAACAGAAGGAATTTAAGCCCACTAAATATTTCAGGTTTGCGCGAAAAATTATTTTTGGGTTTACGAGTGTTTAGTATCGATCGAGTTTTCCGAAATGAAACTTTGGACAACACCCATCTCGCAGAGTTCCATCAGGTCGAAGGTCTCATTGCTGATTACAATGTCTCGCTCGCTGATTTGATTGGTGTTCTTCACACTTTCTTCAAAAAGCTCGGAATCGAAAAGCTCAAGTTTAAGGTACCCAAAATAAAATAATGACCAATCATCAATCTTTTAGCCCGCTTACAATCCATACACGGAGCCATCTATGGAAATCTTCTCTTATCACGAAGGACTTGGAAAGTGGACAGAAATTGGTAATTCGGGCATGTTCAGGCCTGAAATGTTGAGGCCGATGGGACTACCAGAGAATGTGTCTGTTATTGCTTGGGGACTGTCTCTAGAGCGACCTGCGATGATCAAATATAAAATGAATAATATTCGGTACATCTAGAAATAAAAAACAGCCCGTTTTTTCAACTTTTTATAAGAGAGCTTTGTGGCTATAAATACGACCTCCGAAATGGCCAAAATGCGTCTATCTGCCGTGTTGACTTCGAGAGATCGCGAAAGTAACTCGTTGATTATTATTCCAGGAAAATGTCTCAACTTTGTAGAACGTGTCCGATCCGCGCTCGCTTTGGCGATCTTAAGCGTCAAACGAATCTGCGAAAGTTAAACGTGTGGCTGAGCGAGCGCTCGTACCTCGTCGACGATGTTGCGACAAAACTAGACGTCCAAGCGCACGCGCAACTCGATGCTCAATTAGTTTATTCTTACCCACATATCAGTAGATGGTGGAACCATATTGCCTCATACAAACGAGAATATGAGTTCTTGCCTGATGGAAAATTCTAGGATTTTCTTTATTCTCGTTTCTTATTTAGGTTAATTAATCAGATAGCGATATTTCTTCAAATAAAATTGCGTTGAGACATTTTTAGCTTACAATTCTAGGAAATATCTCCCGCTGCTCTTTTAGGAGTTACTCTGTACTGTCAGTTCTCATCTGTATTAAAGATTTTCGTGTTGAAAATCTTATCTAAAATGGTGTCTAAAATCCACTTCCAAGTTGACCTTGTAAAGAGTCCTTGGAGATTAAAATATTGCAATAATTTATTTGTAGCTTTCTTTTTTCTAAAAATAAGATTTTCAGCGATGTCGGATATATTTCATATAAATAGTGGCGCTGAATCGTCTACTGATGACGCAGATATTGAGTACGAAGTTGAGACTATTCTTGGCCACAGAAAGAAGCATACGAAAGGGGCAAGTATGGAGTACAAAATTAGATGGAAAGGATATGACACGTCATATGATACCTGGGAACCTGAAGATAATCTCGACTGCAAGGCTATGCTCGTCGACTATCACAAAAATGTAGTTAACAACTAGACAACGTTCTTTTGACAAATAATTAAGCACCCAAAATTTGAAGAAAAGATCAAGAGAAAACAAAAACGCAAGCGTTGCGTTAGTGAAGTTGAAATTGTAGGAGATGCAGCAGATGAAGTTCTAATTAACGATCTTAGCGTTAAACCACTATCACCCATGGTTTTTTTTTATTTTATTCATATTTTATCAATAAATGTTAAGCCATCAGACACTGAGGATATAAAAGACATGAAGAAAGCTGACAGTCGAGTCCGTGTAAAAAATAAAAGTCACACCAAAAAGAAACTCAGAAAAGAAAGTGTTGATCTCGACAGTGAATTGCCACCAGAATTCCAAGGAACGCCGCCTATCACAAATCAAAAGAAAAAAAAGATTTCTGGAGACATAGAAGAGAATCACTCCCAGGTAAAACAACTTCTCGAAAATAATAATTAATTTTTTTAGAAATCTACGAAAAACAAACAGGAGTCTATCGAGATCAGCATCACCGAGTCCAAAAGTCCAGCGAAAAAGCGGTCGCGAATACGAGTAACGAAGAAGCGTAGAGAAACTGAAGCTCAAAAAGATCTGGAAAAGAACGTGAACTCTGTTATTCCCAGTTCAACGGCTGCATTGAGGCAGCCAGAAAGTACCGGTACAGAGAAAATTCCTGAAATGACAGGATTATGTATTGGTGAAATCAAGCAGCCTTTGAAGCCGACAAAAACAAATTTTCAAAAAGTTGCCCCAACTGAAGTTCAACCTGGATCGGATTCAACAAAAGAAAACTCGCTTCCAGGAGTAAATCAACTGCAAATTGAGAATCAAAATGCAAATACAAGAGCAGTTAGTCTGACGAAGCATAAGTCCGGTTTCGATCAAGGACTAATTCCAGATGAGATTGTCGGCGCGACACAAATTGATGGCTTCAAGTTCCTGCTCAAATGGAAAGGTCATTCAAAAATGGAGTTCGTCGACAACGAAACTGCGAAGAAGAAAATTCCGCTGCTTGTGATCAGATTCTACGAAGCACGAATTCACTTCGACCAGGAAGATGTGCCCTTGACATCGCCTTTCCATCCATTAGCCACTGGGGACGGAAATTTGTAAAATGATACCGTTAAAGATATTTTATTGAAATGCTCATTGCGAATGAAATTTTGAAAAACTATCTTATAAGCTCACGTAAGATTAAGCCGACCCTTACTTAGCCATTCGAAACTTACCGGAATTAACTCCACTTCGTAACACATCGTCGAAAGAGTAGGTCTAGGTCTCACTCAATTGGAACTCATAATTTAATACTGCTTTGCCTTCTGCCTCAAATCTTGCTTTTTCTCTTCAACTGTTATTTTTTTTCGACACATTTTTTCAACACATGCGTGATGAAGAGGATAAAGTGATGGATCATGAATCTGCTGCTTATAGACTATGTCTATCCAATCTTTTGGTCACTGCCTTACTTGTATCTAATAAAACAGACCTTGAACAGTTTACAAAAACTCTTGCTTAGAATTACAATGGAGCTGCCGGATGAGTGCATTTTGAATTCGGTCGGGAATGCGAGTATAGTAATTGCACCAGGTAATTGTTTTCTCTAGGTTTTAAGATCAAATAACATTCTGTAGATATAATCGAGTTGATCGTCATTCTCAGATATGAGAAACAAACAGCCGAGGAAGTTCGAAATTCGGTAGATAAGTGGAAAAATTATGTTGTGACACATGCAAAAAAAGCGGGAGCAAGCGAAAGAAGTCAAATAGTGGTAAGTATTTTTGACCAGATTTTATTCTCTTCGTTGTTTTCTTTGAAATCAACAAAGAATTGTTAGATTATTTTTCACAAAACTGATGCAAAAACTTTGTAGACATATGAGAACATGGAGAAAACAGCAGAAGGATATTCATTCGAGTTGCAGATAAACACAAAAATGAGCTGTTATAAATCCGCACAGGTTGAATAATATAGACAAAAGCTTATTTAACCGAAGTCTTAGAAACTGCGGTCACATCTTGTTGAGAAACTGGATTTCGATAAGACCTCGATCTTACCCCTCGAGTTCCATCATTCCAGAGAGCTAGTTGCAAAAAAACGTGAAGAAATCACTAATTACGCGATTCACAAAGTCAAAAACAATGCAAAGACAACAGCGAAGCAGATGAGTGTTCGACTTGGAAGTTTGAGAACAATCAGCGATGTCGAATTAACGGAATCGTTTATGAGTACTGGCGGGGCTGGAGACTCGAATGAACTCAGCCAAGTTTTGCAAAAGAAATCAAAGACGAAAATAATAAGCGCTATTGTGAAAGCAACATTCACAATTATACCTAGCGCTTGACAGCGCTTCGTCTCTTTTGTTTTATTTTTTTACTTTTCCTCAACTTCTATTTTCAAATTTTTCGCATTCTTTCTTGACGTTTTCATCAAATTAGAATGAATGACGTTTTGGCAACAGTGTGGTCTCGGGTGTCTTCTCTTCCAGAAGAGGCCAAGGTAAAACATCGTTAACGTTTCAATATGCTTATGTTTCAGATCAGGCTGTTCGAAAAAATCAAGGACTCTGCATTCGAGTTGTCTGTTGAGGAAAAATTAAAGCTTTTTCCTTCTGCACAAAATCCAAAGGTTTATATTCAAAGTAAAAACAGCTAAAATTAATTTCAGCATTTAAACTCAGAGCAATACTTGATTCCGACTTCTTGCGATGAATGGGAAAAGAACAGGACGTTTCTTAGTGCATCAGTCAAAATCTTCGGCACTGGCTTTTTCGTAACTGCTCTTGGCACATCCGTTTTCAAACGATATGTTCAAAAGAGTCTCACTTACTCGCAGCAAGTCAAATTCAAGGGAGGCTTTAACACTGCTTTGTTCTCGGCAACGATGATATGTGCGTGGCCTATTCTATTCACTCAAGCAGGTGTAATTAATTATCTTGTTAATCAAGAGTTTGTCGATGCTTCCTTCCCTTCTTTTGTAATGAGAGAGCTCGGCAAAGATAACTTCTGGAATTTTTCGATAACGAAACGAGGTAACTACTTTGAATGTAGAGTGTTCGAGACACAAAAAATTAAGACCAGGAAGATTATTTTAAAGAGCATCAAGAAGAACTCAATTCTCGACTCTTAAAACTATTTGAAAACGATGGAAAAATATATCATATCCATGATTTTGTTGGAAAAGATATGAAGTCGCTCGAATTTATCGTTAAATCGCCTCTTCTATGTGAACTTATATCTACAAATACTGATTATTTTATTTCAAAGAATAAATAAATTACAAAGTTCAAGTTGTATTCAGCTGAAATGCGTTCTAACTCGCCTGCATGAATCATCATAAAGAATTGATCCATTGTGGATCAACGCGCATGGTTTAGCTCACTTTACTTTTATTTTTTTCATCGCTCTCTTCCCAGAGATGTCGTCTTGAACCTAGAGCTTCAAAAAGATTGATGGTATTTTTGTAAATTTGCAAAGTTCCTTGGTTTGAAAGTTCTTTAGTCTCCACG
>Ga0115008_10003987_pt1 | contig 12233 bp, 2 predicted proteins | sample FraStrMetagenome_FD_87164 | JGI IMG/M metagenome (GOLD analysis project Ga0115008, IMG submission 87164) | Marine eukaryotic phytoplankton communities from Arctic Ocean - Fram Strait ARC3M Metagenome | ecosystem: Environmental > Aquatic > Marine > Oceanic | place: Fram Strait | collected 2012-06-18
AAGAGATATCGGAAGGATCGCGCGATGGCTCTAGGCTGGAGGGGGTTGGAAGTGAAGCCCACCGACTGGCCCAAGGTCGTCGAGGGAGGTCTGGACCCAACTGAGAAGGGAGGGATTGATCTGCGAGGAACGGTGTATACTCCTCCAGAGAAACGTCCACAACTGGATCCTCAAGACCGACGAGCGATACTACGACGAAAGCAGGAAAGAGCCCGAAGCAGGGAAGAGGGCTTCCTGCAAACAGCCCCTTGCCTCACTCGGTGTGGGGCAACGGAGCAAAATTACCAGGAAGGGACGGGGTCGCTGGTAGACCATAAGTCCCAGGAGCGCAGGGAGGTGGAAGGGCTACGGCCTCTATCCATCAATACGCTTCACTCGGTGGCCCGCCGAACCCACCCCAAGGAGTGGGCCGATACCACTACAGGAGGTAAGCGAGACGGGCTACTGCAGATGGCGGCCACCAGGGCCCAGGCACAAGCTACCCGGATCTCTCAGATCTTGGCTCGGGCGGTGCCGCTCAGTGCCCAGGGAAAGGGTGCTCGCTTGACCGTCCGACCCGCGGCCCCGCCGCGACCTAACAATGGAGCACGGTTGAACTCCATGGAGTTTTGTGCTGGCGAAATGGCCACGGTGTCAGAAGCGGAGGCGTTGGGGAAGCTGATTTGCCCCCGCTTGCTGGTGGAGCTAGAACCTTGGGTTCGTGAGGAACTGAGGCGACGGTTCCCCGGAGCCGATATTGCCAACGAGGCATGGGAGATCTCGGAAGATAGGATCAGGGCGTTGCGGATCTTGGTGATGCACGCGTCCACTCCATGTATACATTTCTCTCAAGCAGGAAACCAGAGGGGGATGCAAGAATCCGAGTCGAACCTGATTCAGAAGTATTTTGAATTGGTCAACGCGGCGGATGATGGGAAGGGTGCTCTCATGTTCTCCTATGAGAATGTCAAGGAACTCGCGGACCACTTCGAAGGGGGACGCTTCGAACGTTATGTCCAAGAGACTATGCCAAGACACCACATCTCGGTAGGGATGATCCAGGCGGCAACCACTAAGGATCCCAAGGTTCCAGGGGGAGAGGCGTTGGTGTCTCATGTTCGACTCTGGGTCTTCGGGGTCCGGAAGGACTTGTTTCTCCGGCCAGTGGAAGTTGGCGACCTAGAACAATGTCCACCCAGGCCGAACTTCTTGGAGGCCTTGGAAAGGGATGGGGAGAGGTCGTCTCACTACCATTTCTTGCCCAAGGTGGATCAGGAACACTGGATCGAGAGGAACAAAGTGATACATCCTACGACAGCCCCGTACTACGTGAAGGCCGAAATCGCAGACCCGCCGAAGGGTAACATCGGGACCGGAGGTTTTTCAAGACGGGTCATAGACCCCTCCAAGGGTCTCTGCTATACCTTGACCTCGGGGTCTTGGCCGTGGATACTGGACGAGATCGAGGGGGTTCCTGTGGTGCGCCAACTAACCCATCGAGAGGCTCACCAGATCTACGCCTTGAGGACGGACTGGGGTGGAGTGATCCCGGAGGTCGACAGTGAGGGGACACGGAGGAGTGTGTCCCAGTGTGTGCCGGGGAACGTCGCCCATGCCCGCACTCAGGCGTTGGAGGATGCATGGGTGAGGAAGGATGAGACGGGTAAGAGCCCGGCGGACCGGTATGAGAGTGGGGAACGCCTTGGGCCGCCCCAGGAGGAGATTCAGGCCTCGGTGGGACGGGTATGCTCTCCAACTGGGAGGGCTGTGGTACAGGATCCGGTGGATCCGTTGGGTTGGTCCCCGTTGTTGGACACCCTGCCGCTCAAGAACCCGTACCATCGTGCAGAACCAGTGTGCGTTCGATACCAATATGGAGCCTGCAGTCGGGGCCCGGCGTGCTCTCAGGCCCATGTGTGTCACGTTTGCCTGGTACAGCATGTGCGGAATGCTGAATGCGAAGAAGCCCAACTGTGGAGAGCTGCCGCTGAAAGGGAAGTTCTGGAACAAGGGCCAACAGCGAAGCCCCCCGGGCGTCTGAAGCGCCTCAAGACAAGGGCGGGGTTGTTGGATCCTGCCGTGAGGACTTGGGCTGCAACCTACGTGCAACAACTCAATTGTGTGAGCACGACCCCGAAGGGGCTGGCGGAAGCCATTGGCCGGCGCTGGCCGCAGGCTAATGTCTATGCGAAGCGGAGATCCCAGCCAGGGAACCCTCATTATGCTCAGTGCGAGCATTGGGACAACCCTGGAACGATTTCCGTCCACCCACCGGTGAGGCGGGATGACCCGGCCATCATCAATGTGTATGGACAATTCGACAAGGGGGGGCCAAGAGGGCTGAAGGCGTCCTCTCTGGCCTTCCCCCGGCAAGTGTACGACACCCGACGTCAGCGAGAAGGGTGGTTTTGGTCGGCACTCGACGAAATTGCAGCATTGCCTGAGAGGCCGACAACACTGGCCTTCCCTCACAAGATCGGTTGTTGCTTTGGGGGGGGAGAGTGGGAGGCTTACGAGGCCATGCTGGAACGGTTTGCTACCAACAACCCTGACATTACGGTGTACGTTGTGGAGCAATGCGCCGAGGCACCAGACCTGCCCCGCTGCACTGCCGATGTGGAGGCTGAGGGCCTCCTGAGGCGGGAGGACCTGTGGTGCTGGTGCCAGCACGGGGTGGTTCATCTGTGTGGCACGAAGGGATCGCTCCCGCCAAAGGAGGAGGGAGAGGACTCACCAAAAGAGTGCAAAGGATGGGTCTGTGTCAAAAGAGCTCGGAGGTGCTGGGAAGACAGCCAGGGGACAGACCTGCCGGAGGCTGTACAGTGTGCGGCCCGGCAGTGCGGGCCGGCTGATGACACAACAGAGATGGAGGAAAAGAAGATCTTTGTGTCGCAGCTACCGGCTTCTGTCGAGGCTCTAGCCCTCCGAAAGTACTTTGGCAAGTTTGGGGCAGTTGCTAGGGTGAGACTGGTCAGCAAAAAGACCCCACTGGGGGGCAAATGGACAGGGAGATGGGTCCTCGAGTACAGCGAGTCACAGGCGGTCCAGACCGTATTGGGACAGACACACCAGCTTGGCGGTCAGACGGTGGTTGTCACGCCAGTCCCGAAAAGGCCTGAACCACCACCGACGCCAAGGCCCGCCATCCCGACAGCTTGGAAGGATTTGGACTTGTCAAAGGAAACCCTGACTATGATTACTCGTCAGCTGTGGGAGCTGACAAGGCTGGTTGGTCAACCCATTCCGGCCTGCTGGAGCAAGAAGTTGAAGAACCAGAAGAATTGGGACTTGCTCCAGAACAACGGCCGATTTATGTTGAAGTGTTTGGCCCAGGGCCCGCTGCGGTGTCACTATTGTGCCAATGACCCACGCCCGTTGCCTATCTATACTTGGCAAGAGGCAACAAACATGACCCAGGCCGAGAAGGTGTTGCGCCGGATGGCGACGGTGGATCATGTGATACCTCGCTCCAAAGGAGGAAGTAACGATGATGATAACCTAGTCATTGCGTGTTATGGGTGCAATTACCTGAAGGCGGACCAGGTGCTCGACAACCCGGTCCTAACCCTTCCGGAGGGATCGGAGACGACCGAGGGACGGAAACAGGCAGCCAAGACGGCCCTCCAAGAACTCCAGCGGCTCTTGATAGCTGGGGAGGGGGCAGGAGCGCATCCGTCCCAGCCCGCCGTGCCGGATGATCTGTCTGCGCCTACCCTGGAGCAGAAAGCCTCAGCTGGGACACAAACAAAATCCCAGACTTCGAAAAACATCCAGTGGACCCAGATACAACGAGGGAGGCAGGCGGAGTTGTCTGCTCAGGTCAGTGCAGGATGCGCTGCCCTCCAGGAGGGTCAACAGGACCCACGGCTGGTGGCCGAGGAGGAACTAGGACCCTGCCTGGAAGGAAAAGGAGGGGGGGAGCCTCCTGAACGGAGAGAAGTTCGAGTGATCCCCTGTGCTATGATGGCCAACCCCAATGGAGAAATGGAAGCCCATGCAGCCGTGTGGGTGCGGGGGGAAAACCAGTTTCAACTCCTTGGGAGAGAACTGGAGGACCCAATGACTCGGGGCTTGGAAACGCCGAAACAAGTACTGACCAAGGAGCTGCTAACGGTAGCCCCTTCAGGGGCGGAGATGGTTGACCGGATTGGCCGATGGTTGGAGGTCGCCAAGCCGTCTCTAGCCCGGTATGCTTCAGAGAAACGAACTACTGAAGTCTCGGTGTGGGCAATTATGACCCCCGAGCCGCTCCAACTACTTGCACGCCCTGCTGGATGGGAGTTCAAGTATCTGCCCGTCGCGGAAATAAAGGCGGAACCAGACAGCTGGGAGGATGGAGTTTTGGGGCAGGTTGTGAGCCATGAACTAAAAAGAGCGGCCCACCGTTGTATTAAGCTTCATCCGATGGCTGGGTGGAGAGAAGCCATGTCTCCCTCGGGGGGCGGGAGTGGGCCAACCTGTGAAGGGGTTGTACTGGTCCCAACCACGGGGAAGATGGGCTGCGGGGTTCTTGTGGCAGGATCCCCCAAGGAAGGTGACGGACACTTGAGGTGCCCGCTTCACCAAGACGTGCGAGTCTGGGAAGCAGAACAAGAACTGATGGGACTGGGCTCGCGTCTACAAGACCTCAAACGAAAAGTGGATTTCACGGCCCAGCTGGCGGAAGGACACCCCGAAGTACATGTTTACGGAGGGCTCCTCACCGAAGGGGCGGCCCGACCGGTGGTGCTCGAGGGGCGGGCTGAAGCCGCCATCCGTCCCCTATGCCTAATGGAGTTTCTGAGGACGGATGAGGGATGGAGACGACAATGGGCAGATCCCCATCAGCTGTTGCGAATGCAAGTGGTGGCGATGGAAGTGTACCTCGCCTCGTTGGGGATTGCGGCGTTGCCGACTCCCGCCAGGTGGGGACAACAGTTGTTTGAAGCGGCTCAGACTGAGGTCGACCGAGAAAGGGAACGCTGGTGTTGGGTGGATGAAGATCAGCCCAGCGAACATGCTAAGGCACGAAGATACCTGGGAGGGACTGAGGCCATCCGAATGTTCTCACACCACCATAAACGGGTACGGGCGGTAGCCCAGACGCGGATGAAGATCACCATACCAAGAGAGAGTACGGCTCTGGTAACGCTCCAGCTGCATGATAAGTTTGGGGGAGAACAGAGCATCCCGAGGCCTAAAGAACCGGGAGGAGTGTACTTGGTCACGTCCAACCCTCAGGCCTGCGCACAGCATGGAGTGATGGTGCAGATTGGAATAATTGAAGGAGGTCGACGGCGGGTGGAAGTTAAGGTTACTAATTTCGGGCGCCAACCGACGACCATCCCAGCAGGGACTATCCTTGGGCTAATTGGAGAAGAGTGCCAGGTGGAGGCCTGGGAATCCAACCGCTTGGTGCAGACTTATGCCACCTACCTTGAGGAGGCCCAAGGAGTGGACCTGAAACAGTACGAGACGGAGGCCCAGTATGCCGATCCCGAAATGGTGCATTTTATCCGACAAACCATGAAGGAGGTCTGGCCGAGAGGAGTGCCCCTGCTTTCTCGAACCGGAGGGGAGCCGGAAATGATGTGGCACGAAGCGGAGGCAATAGTTGATGGCTACCGGACAAACCCGCCCGAGGAAGGGAGTACGGGCGAAGCTGTCGTACGGCAAGTTCAGCGGTTGCTGGAAGGAGACCTAGAGGCACCTAAGTGGTTGGCCGCCCGAGCCCTGGCACAATCCCCAGAGGCGGCAGGCGCTACGGCCGAACTGAAAATGCAGTGGGCCCACACACACTTCCGAGGAAGAAGGTTGGGCACTCCAAGTTGGTGTGGGCGAAAGATTGCTTGGGGAGAAGCATTCGAGGCCCCAGCCGACGAGCTGGCCTGTCGGGGGCTCCAAGACCGCCTCAAGAATCTAGCGGACAAAGCCTACAAGGAGAAGCCGCAATCTTTTGTGTGCCTGCTGTGGGATTCTGTGCGCACCCGGAAGGCTATGGCACCTCTGTGGCGAAGGGGATTCCGGCGAATCCCAGGCCGTCCGGATCGACTGCCCCAGGATCAGGCGTGGCTGGAGGGCCGACACCAAGGGAAGCATCAGTGTCCAACGGACCTACCCGAGGCTCTTCCGCCGGGTGGTGCTGCGTCAAAGAACTCGAAACGCCGCAGGTACCGACGGCGGCGACACCGGGAGATAATTCGACGGCCAGGTGAACTGTTTATGATGGAGTGGAAGCCATCCCAACCTGGTGGTCCCGCATGTGAAAGGAAGGACGAAATCAGGGCGGACTTCCACACTTGCGAAGACCGCAAGGTGGCGGAAACCCACCGGGAAAAACTGATCGAGTTGGCCAAGACGCGCATCTCTGATGACCAAACGTTGAACCCAGAACAGAACCAACAGATGCTTGACTTGCTCCTCGAGTATCTCCCTCACCTGGATCCGGACAATTTGGGACGAACCTCCTATGGGGGGAAGTTTAAGATTGACACGGGAGATGCGTCGCCAGTGCGGGTTGTGCCTTGGCGAGCCTCTCCCCATGAGAGGGAGGTGATCAGGGCAGAGATTGCCAAAATGCTGAGGTTGGGAGTGATTCAACCCTCAAAGTCTCCGTGGACAACCATCCCGGTGCTTGTCAAGAAGGGGGACAATTCATACCGGTTCGCAATTGACTATCGAGGGTTGAATAAGGTCACCAAGTTCGATGCGTCTCCCCTCCCCAGAGTGGATGACACCATTGCAGGGTTGGCAGGGAAGCGTTACTTCAGCCTCGCTGACATGAACAGTGGATTTTGGCAAATGGAGGTCGAGGAGGACTCGATCGAGAAGACAGCGTTCGTGACGCAGGAGGGGTGCTGGGAATTCACCGTACTTCCATTTGGGCTCAAGAATGCTCCTGCCGCTTGGCAGCGGATGGTGAACACGGTGCTCCAAGGGTACCTGTATCAGTTCGCGTTCATGTATATCGACGATCTAGTGGTAGCAAGTGCTACATGGGAGGAGCACCTGGGCCATCTCCGTCAAGTTCTAGAGAGATTTCGGCTGGCGGGGCTAACTTTGAAGTTGACCAAGTGCCGGTTTGGGGTGAGCTCTCTCCGGTTTCTTGGACACATTGTGACTGGGGATGACATACGACCAGATCCGTCCAAAACTGCATCAATACGGGCGTTTAAGCTGCCGACCACCCTGAGAGAGGTGCGACAGTGGTTGGGGCTGTGTAACTGGTACCGGCGGTTTATCAAAGGATTCGCGGTGATCGCGGCTCCTTGGGTGGAACTTACCAAGAAGGAAAACCACGGTCTAATACAGGAAAAGGCCCAATCAGAGGAATGTCGAAAGTCGTTCGAACAACTCAAGGATGCCCTGTGTGGCCCTGAGGTCATGCTCCTTCAACCAGACTATGGGCGACCGTTTCGCGTAGAGACCGATGCTTCCGACTACCAGATTGGGGCAGTGCTTACCCAACAACATGCCGCCACGGGGGATTGGAAACCGGTGGAGTACATGTCCCGACATCTCACGGCTGCAGAGTATGGGCAGCGGCAAACTCCCTCGTACCTGGAAGCCATTGCCATTTTCGAAGCCACTCGGCGGTGGCGAATTTACCTGGCCGATAAACAATTCGAGGTTGTCACTGACCACCAGCCGCTGGCGGCGCTGCCGGAGCGAAAGTTCGCTCTGGATCGCCTTACGCGGATTCAGTTGGCTTTGCAACAGTACAATTACCAAGTGGTATATCGACAAGGGGCGGACCATGAGGTGGCCGATGCAATGAGCAGGATCCCTGTCACTGTGACCGAGCCGGGGCCAGATCCATTGGATGACATTCCGATCTGCCCGCCACGGACCCTGGAACAGTACCTGCAGGAACATCGGGACTGCGGCGAAGACTCGGAGTCTCGTGCAACCCCCAAAATGGGCAAGGAGGCCGAGGAGCCCGTCCTGGAGTTCACGCTCCGGGGGGGAGCTGTGACCCATGGACCCTCAGGGGAAAAGGAACGGCAATGTTGCCAGAGTGTCCAATGTGCGGCTTACTACACCCGATCGGCAAAGTCGGCCCAGCAGGCCCGGGAACAACACTTGGCAGAAACGGAAGTTGTGGAAGTGCCCATGGAGGTTACTGGGCGGTACAAGGGGCGACGCATACGTAAGAGATTTGGGGCCTCGATATACCTCGGCAATGTGGTCAGTGAAAATCTCGAGGACGGTCTATTCCGAGTCAGCTACCCCGCAGATGGCGAGGTGGAGGAGCTGACAGAAGAGGAATTGCTGGCGGTGTTGCTACCAGAGGATGTTAACCAATGGCCCCAGCCAACGTTGGCTGGAGTGGCGGAAGGGGAGGAACCCCTGAAGCCGGCGATGGGTGGTGAATGGAAGCCAAGGGACTCGCCCGAGGAAGGGCTGGAGACCCGCGTGATCACCCCCTGTCGGATCCTCCCAGGCTACACACCGCAGGAGGACCCCGAGCTACAAAGACACCGCTATCTGGCGGTGCCTAATGATGAAGAACTGATCCGGGCCCAGGAGGAAGACCCATGGTGCGCCCGGGTCAAGAGGAATCTACTCGAGTTACAGACCTCTGGGGGGGTACTTGAGGAAGATCCCACTGAGGAGCAGATGGCCAGCCGGCTGCAAGCCTATCATGAATTGGCCGACTGCGGGCTGCGGACCCCGGAAGTGGACAGATGGTATGTCTGCGCCACCACTGGTGTGGTGATGAGGAGGGGGTTCGTCCGAGAGAATAAGCTGAAGCGGAAGAGTAAGCGCCTGCGGGCTGAAGCACCAATGGAAGAAGGGGTCGGAGAACCGGTGCCGGGGTGCCCACCTCCTGGGCAAGACCTACAGGAAGAAGAGCGGGCAAGGAGGCAAAATCTGCGGGGGATCCGGGTGGTACCACAACGCATCATCCCTCTTGCGTTACGAGCCAACCTGCTCTACTTCTACCATGGACATCCGCTGGCCGGACACAAGGGCATCCGCCGAGTCATGGAAGAGCTGGCGCTGAAGGTGTGGTGGCCGCGAGTGATGGCCGACATCAAGCGACACATCATGGGATGTGCTTGCGCCAAAGGGTACCGAGAACTGCGACAACCCCGGCCCAAGATGGTGCGGTCCTTGCTGAGTGAGGGCCCGGCATTCGGGCAACATCTCAGTGTTGATACCTCTGCTAGGGGGCCGGAGACCCGGAGGGGCAATGCAGCGTTTTTGGTCATTGTCGACACACACTCTTTGTATACCAAGGTTGTTCCACTTCCGGTAGTCAACGCACTGGAAGTGGCCCGAGCTCTGATTGAAGAGTGGTTTATGACCTTTGGACTGCCAGTGACACTACATAGCGACGGGGGCTCGGAGTTCGTGAATGCACTGCTCCACAACATAGCTAAACAGCTCAAGGTGACTCGGACCCACATCTCGCCAGGGAACCCGAGTGGGAACACTCTGGCGGAGAATGCAGTGAAGAAGATGAAGACCCAAGTCAAAGAAATGATCGGTGGTCACTTCGACACTTGGGATCAATACGCCTCCAGCATTGCCTGGACCTATAACATGTCTTGGAACCCACGCACCGGGATGATCCCAGCAGCTGTGGCCTTCGGGCAGCTGCCTAGGGGTATCATCGATCTGGCCATGCCGGGGCTGGTGGAGGAACGAGATAGCAATGGACAGCCCCGGGAGGCCTGGACAAACTACCGCACCCAACTGATGGATGTAATTGAAAAGGCCAATCTCTGGGTTCGGCGAAGCAATGAGGAAGAACTGCGGAAAAAGGTACAGGCCCTGGAGGAGGCGAAGTTCGGGTACCAAGTACAACAATACGATTCCGTATGGTACTACAGTCCAGTGGTACGCAGCCGCATCCAACGGCAGAGACCCTATCTCAACTGTTGGAGAGGGCCCTATTTAGTGGATCATGTGTCTCAGACCGGCAACACGGCAGTGCTGCGAATGGAAGGAGGCACAAAGTTGAAGTCCGTAAATGTCACCTTTTTGAGACAATACAGGACTCCTTTGATGTCCACCTATGGGGCCAGCACTCGGGTGCTGGCGGCGCGCCCGGTGGGAATTTTGTCCCACCGGCAGATCGAAGAGGATGGGCACAGTCAACATTACTACCTGGTACAGTTACACTCGACGACGGAGTTCCAAGAGTGGGTGCCAGCGAACCTGCTGCCCGGGCATATGGTATTGGAGTGGTGGCGCTTGTTGGATCAAAACCGCCACCTACAGGATTACCAGGTGGGTGCGGACGTGACGGTGCTCATGCCGTACCACCGGAGAAGGTTGCTACAGGGTGAAATCACGGGAAAGGTGGACAACCTCCTGACCATCCAGGTGGGAGGAGGGGAGGAAGTTGAGGCCTATATCACCAACGAAGGGGTGGTGCGCTCGGCGGAAACCACCACTGAGGACCAAGGCAACCAACGGGACGCCGAGACCAAGAGCCGAGCCAATCGCCGACGGGATGGCGTTGGTGGAAGGCCCTGGGATCGGCCAGAGGAACCACGGGTCCAACCGCCGGAGTTGGTTGGGGTGGTGCTGGACCGAATTCTTGAGGACACCGGCAAGGCGGAAGGGGCGAAGAAACGCAATGAAAGTATCATTCGACGATGTGCGGACATCGACGGGTCGACCTTCCAGCAACTCCAGGAGAGGGGCTACCAGTATCGCACCAACAAGGGGGTCCTCAAGAACTACGAGAAAACGGATCTTCGTTATGATCTGACCACCGGATATCTGAAATACCAAGCTGGGGGGCTTGGAGGGACAGACCGGGACCCGGAGGGCGAGGTCGGAGAAGACGAGGACAGGGGAGATGACCACAATCCAGGCCTGGACGACGAGTCCGTGCTTCTGGAAGAAGTGGTCCATTCGATGTACGTATCTGCTGACGTGACGCAGGCTACGCACACCGGAACGGACCCATCACCGCTTGGTTCACTGGACATGGACCGAGACTGGAAAGATGGAGGAGGACGTGGAATTCAACGGCCTCCGGTCCCATTACGGTGGGCGTACCGCAGTCCCGCTGCCAAAGGAAAGGAGAAAGCTCGACGGCAAGTCAATGAGAGCCGTAGAGCTTGCTGGACAGACATGGGCCTGTCGGCCTTGAGCCAACTTCGGAGCTGGCAAAGGCAACTCCTGACACCAATGGAGACTCTCTCGGAGGGAGAATCCTTGGACTAGGCAGAGTAGCAGAAGGGAAGAAGGGAGATGAGCCTCTGATGGCGAATTCAGCTTCCGAGGGGAGCTATTCCTGGAGCCCAAGATAGGGGGAAGAAGGAGAGAGGTCAGGTTTGAACCTCGCTGCTCATCTGCTGACCCAGGAGAGCACTTTTCTTCACCCTTCCTGGAGGAAGGGGGTGGCCGCCGGAGGGGAAGGCTGGAGGACACCGGAGACCTGGAAAGGTCCTGAGAGGGTTGGCTCTCTCCCGACGCGCGCAGGGGGAGGGGGGCTGGGCAACACAGCCGCTGACCAAGGTCCTTCGGAGAGCAACTCCGTAGAAGGATAGGTCAGTGAGCTGGGTTGCCGACCGCTCGCCCGCACAAACGTGACCCGGGGCTCTTGTGGGAGAGGGCCGGGTCGAGCAACAACCGACGGAATCGGTGTAGGAAGACACCAGCTGGCTGAGTCAACGACGTGGCGAGTTCGTTTAAACGCGGGCCCTCACGGAGGCCCGGACGGACAGGAACAGCTAGCAGGGCCTACACTGACATCACTGTGGACAGTGTGCCAAGTTCCATTTTTCGACACCTCTGCTCTTGGAAGACGGTGCCGGGTGAGGGTGATTGCAGCGTTAGGCACGCAGGCGGCCGACAGTTCCCGACGGACGCAGGCCCCGCAAGCTAAACAGACAGCAATCCATCAGGCCGGCAGGCCTCGCTGAGGGGAGAGAGAGGTCCTAGAGATTGCCGAGAAGGTGATATGAACAAGGAAGGTGGAACAGAGGCGCAACGATGAGTGGAGGGGAGACCCCGATGGTGAGCAGGACCCAGGAATTTTTAAAATTTCCAAAGAGATGATGGCCCGCCCGTCGGAGCCCAAGCTCAACAGTGCACAGTGAATGAACTGGCAAGGAAAATGGTGGACGAATACTACCCCACCCCCAGGGGAAAGGGGGGGGGTTTGGGAACCTGCCCACGACGCCCCAGAGGGAAACACGAAAGAACACTCCTCAAGGAAGCTACAGGTTTGGAGAGGCGGATGTTCAGCGCCACAAGTTAAGTGGCCTCGTGAGAACCCCAAAGGTCTGGACAGTGAAGGATGCTAAATT
>Ga0115008_10003988_pt1 | contig 12233 bp, 10 predicted proteins | sample FraStrMetagenome_FD_87164 | JGI IMG/M metagenome (GOLD analysis project Ga0115008, IMG submission 87164) | Marine eukaryotic phytoplankton communities from Arctic Ocean - Fram Strait ARC3M Metagenome | ecosystem: Environmental > Aquatic > Marine > Oceanic | place: Fram Strait | collected...
AACATCACCGTGCTTTGATAGCTGTTCAGCAAAACTTTCCGTTCCCGTAGTTTCATGCTTATAGAAACGGACATTATCAAGTATCATGACTTCGCCTGGCTTCAAGTTCGTACTCATTTCGTATGCCGAAGTGCCTACACAATCTCCTGCAAACTTTACGTCCACGCCAAGTTTTTCCGAAATATGCGATACAATGTTTTCAAGTGAAAATTTTGAATTGAAACCTTGCTTCGGACGACCTAAATGTGACATCAAAACTACACTTCCACCTTTTTCTAAAATCAACTTGATTGTAGGAATGGCTGCTCTGATTCGAGTGTCATCTGTTACTGCAAGTGTTTCTTTATCCAAAGGAACATTAAAATCAACTCGCACAAGTGCGCGTTTCCCTGAAAAGTCATATGATTGAATGTCGGCCATGATATCTTTTTGTTTAGGTTGCAAATTTAGAAAACCAGCAACAATTTGATTTATATTTATGCTAGCAAATGTCAGATTCACCAAAAATATTTACGCTTAAGCAGGTAGTCAGTTCTATTCGAAAGACGATCGAAGAACGCTACCACCAGACATATTGGGTAAAAGCAGAGATGCACAAGCTGAACCGATTCCCAAGTGGACATTGCTTTCCCGAGCTATTACAAAAAGAGGATGGGAAAATTGTAGCCCAAATTTCGGGATCTATCTGGAAGCATAATTTCGAGCGAATTAATCAACGGTTTATTAGTGTTGTAAAAGAGCCTCTAAAAGAAGATACCACGCTCTTAATGCTGGTAAAGATAAGTTATCATGAACTCTATGGTTTAAGCCTACAAATTCTAGATATTGATCCGAGCTACGCACTCGGGGAGCTTCAAAAAGAGCGACAGGAAACATTGAAGCGACTACAAAAAGAAGGTCTTCTAGATAAAAATCAGAAGATTGATTTCCCGCTGCTTCCCAAACGCATTGCTGTTATATCTGCGGCATCAAGTAAAGGTCTTTCCGATTTTCAGCAAGTTATTGAGGACAATCAATGGGGGTATAAATTTTTCACCATGCTGTTTCCTGCCTATCTTCAAGGAGATCAGGCAGCAACTACAATCGTCGCACAATTAAAGCAAATTGAGCGAGTGCAGGATCATTTTGATGCAGTTGTTATTGTTCGTGGCGGCGGAGGCGAAGTGGGCCTGTCTTGCTATAACAACTACGACCTGTGCAAAGAAATTGCGAAATTTCGTCTGCCTGTTTTAACTGGTATTGGACACTCTACGAACATGACTGTTGCTGAAATGGTCGCCTTCAGGAACGCAATAACTCCCACTGAACTGGGAGATTTTTTCATTCAGGCATTTCATTCTTTCGCTGTGCCAGTTTCTGATGCTTGGAAAAACATTATCATCCATTCTAGGTCGTTGCTAGCTGAGGCAAATTTCAGTTTTAACAAGAAATCAGCGGAATTAAAAAATGGTGTCATTAGATCTGTAAAAGAAAACAATCATCGCCTTTATCGATCCAGCCAAGGCCTACTCACAACAGTCAAATCATCCTTACAGCAAAGTGATCAAGCTTTAAGACGTACCGAGCACAAGTTGGAAAGTTCGTCCACGGCACTATTACGGGAGTATACCCATATCATATCAACAATCGAAAAGCAGTTTCCAGGGCTGACCAAGAACACGCTAACTAACAATCAAATTAAGCTGAATCAACTTATGCAATCCTTGAAGTTACTGGACCCACAGAACGTTTTAAAACGTGGGTTTTCCATAACAACACTCAATGGAAAAACGATAGGAGATACAAATCAACCTATCTCAGGAGATAAAATTACCACAAGAACTGCTACATTTACGATAGAATCAGACGTGAAATCAATCACGAAAATTGAAAAAACATAATGGGCGAAGAGTTAAATTACACGAAAGCATTTGATGAACTACAACAAATTGTAGCTGACATTGAGGACGGTGAAATTTCAGTCGATGAGCTCAGTGAAAAAGTTAAGCGTGCTTCAGAACTTATCACTGTGTGTAAGTCAAAACTCACTTCTACAGAAGAAGATGTGAATCAAATTCTTAAGGAATTAGAAAAGGACGAATAATGATAAAACGCACCTTTAGCCCACTGCAACTGAATGCCATTTATGTCGTTCTATTCATCTTAATTGCATGGTTTTATGGGAATTTTGATACTATAGATAGAGGTCCGTATTCTCGTCATCAATGGCGACAATCAGATTGTTTATCGATAACCCAGCATTATTATCAAGACAACTTGCCTTTTCTTGAGCCGGAAATTCATTGGCGTGGAGAAGGGCAAAGCGGGAAAACTATCAGTGAATTCCCGATTGTCTATTACACTGTAGGAAATATATGGAAGGTAACGGGTAAACATTATTGGATCTATCGACTCATCAATTTCATCATACTTGGACTTGGGCTCTACTACCTTAAAAAACTTGCGCAGAAGATTTTAGGCGACAATTTTTGGTCCATCTTTATCCCACTTCTGTTGTTCTCGTCCCCTATTCTAGCCTATTATGGAAACAATTTTCTAATGAACGTGAATGCTTTGTCTTTAGCTATTATAGCATGCTATCACTTCTATCGACATCGGACAGAAAAATCGTATAAGCATCTTGTCTATGCATGTATGCTCTTTCTTTTTGCCGGCTTATTAAAAATAACATCACTGATGCTGTTTTTTGGACTAGGTGCGATTTTCTTGTATGAGATGTTAGTTCGTGAACGGTCACTAAAAATACGTTGGAAGGAACTAATTCCATATACCGGTACACTTCTGCTCATTCTTGGGTGGTATAGCTATACAGGACATTATAATGCAAATAATATGTCGATGGTTTTCCTTCAGGGGTTACTCCCAATTTGGGACATTTCATCGGAAGACATCTACTCGAATTGGAAGCTTTTGCATAGCGATTTGCTTCCCGAATACTTTAATGTTTCTGCTTTTTTCTTGTTAGCAATGACATTTATCGGCCTGTTGGTAAACCGAAAGAAGGCTCACCCTTATTTACTTGCTTTGATGATTCTTACATCACTCGGTATTGGGGTGTACTTCGTGCTCTTCTTTCAGGTGTTCAATGTTCACGAATATTACCTGATTAACTTGCTTGTGATCATTCCATTAATGACTTTGTTGATATTGCATTTCCTCAAAAAGAATCATGTCTCGATTTTTAATTCTAAAGCTTTTAAAGTGACGGCCAGTATTGGTCTTCTATTCTTGATCTATTCTGCAGGTGTGAGGACCCAAGTCAAATATGATGTTGGCCCAAGTTGGATAAAAAATTCAGCTGTCCTTGACAAACCTGAGGTAGAGTTTTGGCAGTGGTACCATTGGAATTACGGAAACACCTACAAAGAGCTTGAAACGATAGAGCCATACCTCGAGAGCCTCGGAATTGGAAAGAAGGACAAGGTAATTTCTATGCCTGATGGTAGTATCACAATTACTCTTAATCTAATGAACCGCAATGGTTATAATGATTATGGTTACCACCATATCCCCAAAAAAGAAAGAATAGAAAAACAAATTGAGTGGGGAGCAAAATATTTAGTGGTCAATGATACCTCCATTCTAGGTGAGGACTACATGCAGCCATTTATTTTAAATAAAATTGGTGCTACTGAACACGTTTTCATCTACAAGTTGTAGTCTCTTTTCTTAGTCAAAAATTACCTGGAGCGTCTCCCTTTTCTCATTCATTAGTACGACCACATCGGTTGTATCTCCCTTTTCAACTAGATTGAGGGCGTCGACATAACCTCCGACGATATACAATGTGCTATCTCTCTGAATAAACTGTTGATTGGTGGACTGGAGCTGCTCAAACAGAGGCGTTGAAAGCGTATTCAGCCCAGCTAGCCAGGTTTGATCCGTTACCGGATCTATCACAAATACATTCTGATTGTTATCTGACTCTTGAAAAGTCGCAAAAGGCTGACGTTGATGCAATCCATCAATTCTTCCACCGATTATCACTCATTTATGGTCGGACGTCATTCCCCATGAGTAGGAGTGAATTCCCGGAGCATTTGTAACTGTAATTGGTTCTATTTCTACCACAAAATCTTGCGATACCTGCGCTATCGAAGCGTTCGAAATTAATACTAGTAGTAGGCCTAAATATTTCATTTTTGTGAGTTAAGTTGTAAAATCGCAAGATACGTGTGATATATTGTATGGTGCGTAACCTATGTTACACTGACGTATTTTTCTGGAAAATTTAAGCTGTGTTATTAGTACTAAATCTTAGGAATAATCATGTAGCATGACTTCGAGGATTAATGCGTATCTTCCCGCGGAAATAAACCAGAAGAAACTGAGTCATTATGATTATAATTAGATAATTCTGGGAAATTTTAAGTAAATTTGCTGGCTGCTAACGTGTTTGACGCGTAAAACTCCACTTATGAAGTGTACCATATTACTACTTTTTTCATGTCTCGCGTATACGTTATTTTCACAACATAACAACGAATTTTATAATAACGGAGCGGAAGTAACCGTTCAAACTGGGGCTGAGGTTTATGTTATGGGAGATTTCCATAATTATCAAACATCCGGACTTCTTAGAAATAACGGATTCATTGAAATTCAGGGCCATGCGCTTTCGGATAATTTATTTCAACAACGTGGTACAGGAACAGGGAGAATGATCAATAATGACGTTAACGCTGGTCAAACTCAATACATTTCTGGAAGCTATGCAGTTCGCGGTGGTCAAGCCTCAATAGGAGTAAACGATGGTTCGTTTTATAATCTTGAACTCGGCAACGATCAAGGAATTGTATGGTTAAATGGAACTGGTACAATTGCGGATGTTCGAAATTCTGTCAATTTTAATGGGCCTGCTTCTCCAGTTGTAAATAGAATTATAACGCACGACCCTACTGCAATTCCTGCAAATGGAAATGGCTACTCTGCTACTTTTGGTGTCATGAATCCATCAGCTGGTCTCGGAGGTTTAGTAAATAATACTGTTTCATCGAATGGAAACATGTCTGGAACTGATAATGGATACATTCAGGGAAATTTCCGAAGAGCGATTTCACCTGGCGGTGGAACTTACAATTACGTACTCGGATTGGAGCCAGCAGGAGCGGGAGCACAACGTGGAATTCAATACATGAATTTAATCATTGGTGCGAATAATTACGATGTCATTTCTGGCTATTTTCAATCTGGTTTAAGCAATGCTTTTCCTGTTTCTGTGGAATGTAGTGGATTCATTATCAATTATTTCGGAGGTGTAGACCACGGACAATGGGTAATGTCAGATATCGATGCAATTGGAGCTGGTCCTTTCGAAGTTCGCGTTTGGCCGCAAGATGATAATTTTCCAGTTCAATCAGTTTGGACAGTCACAAAAGACAATAGCCTTCAAGGAACAGCAAACGATTGTGGTACAACACCTGTGGGACTTGATCGAGCTGGATTTAGTGATATGGGACAATTTGGAGTTGCCGGAGCATTTATTTTACTTCCTGCGGAACTACTCAATATTTGGGCGAGTCCAAGTACGGATCACATTGAAGTAGGATGGACAGTAGGCTCGGAAATGAATTTAGATTACTATCAATTGCAGCGAAGTGAAAACGGAATTGATTTTGAAACGATCGCCACTGTTGATGCTGTTGGGACAACCCAATCAGAACAAAATTACGCTTTCAACGATTATAACGTTGGACGAAACAAGGATTATTATTACCGCTATCAATCGGTCGACGATGATATGTACACCGAATTTTCGCCAATTGTGAGCACCAAACTAATTGGTTCTGGAAATTTCGCAGAAAGTATTCTACTCTATCCTAATCCAACAAATGGAAGTTTGTTCATGGAATTGACGTTAGAATTGAATTCAGAAATAGAATTGACAGTAATGAACAGTGCTGGGCAACAAATTGAATCCCTTACGATTCAAGGGAATAATGGAAACAACGTGTTTACACTTGGCGCGAATGATTGGGCGAGTGGTGTTTATATTGTTCAGGTAACTGAATTACGAACAGGAGAAGTTGTTCGCAGAAAAGTACTAAAAGATTAAAACAATACAGGGAATGAAAAAGTTAATTGGATTGATTGGTTTTACCTGCATGTGCGCAGTAATGAGTTTAGCTCAAAATGTTGGAATTGCGGAGCCTGCACCGAATAGTAAATTGGATGTCGTTCAAACGGAAACCACGGGTAACACATTGGAAGTTACGCACGGAATAACAACAAACGGGAGTTCTAGTGCTTGGATTAAGAATAGCGGAACAGGCTATGGATTGCACGTTCAAAATTTATTGACGAGCAGTAATTCACCGGTGGCTCGATTTTTACAATTGGGAACAGGGGGAGCAGCTCACGGACAATTGATAAGTATGAATGGAACCACAATTGCCGGAACAACGGGTCAATACATTGACCAATTAGGCTTGGGATTGGGCTCTTTTACAAATATGGGGAATGCTGCTTCGGCAAGTGCGGGTAATTATATACAACACGTAGGGAGTGGAAATGCTTTAAGGCTTTTGCAAAATGGAACAGGTCTTGGAATCTATAATGAAGTTGCAGGAAGTTACGGTGTTCTTAATGTTTTGAACAGTAACACAATTGGGACTATAAATTTGATGAATGCTGGAGGAACAGGAGAGTATATAGGTCTAGGTGTTAATAATGGGATAGGTGTTCAGGTTGTTGCAGTTGATAATGTAACTACTCCTACAGCTGGTGGAGATGTTTTTGCTTTCAACGGGGCTGTTCGAACTGCGACACCTTCTGGAGCTTTCGTAAATGGAGGTATATTGTTCGGTACTCAATCAGGACAAGGACATGGTATCTTAATAAATCATTCTGGGGTGGCAGGTAGAAATGCAGAGTTCAATATTATGAATGCTGCGAATTCCGATGCTACGGTTTTTGCAGTAAATAACGGACAAGGTTCGGCGGTATTGGCGCAAAATCAAAACAATGTTATTGCGGGTACAATAAACGTGGGAGATTTCGGATATACTGGAACAGATATAGCTGATCACCGTGGTGTTTCTGGTTATAGCCAACCGGCCGCTGGTTGGGGAATTGGTGTTATAGGACAAGGTGGTTGGTATGGTACTTTTTCTGTGGGGAATTCTGGAGCTACAGGAGTTAAATCATTTGCAATTGATCATCCGGAAGATCCTGAGAATAAAGTTCTAAAGCATTTCTCGATTGAGTCAAATGAAGTGTTGAACCTTTATCGTGGTGTTGTGACTTTAGACGGAAACGGAAAAGCTACTGTTGAGCTTCCAACATATTTTGATCTGATCAATACTAATTTTAGTTACCAACTGACAGCGATTGGAACTCCACAACAACCATATGTTTTAACTGAAATAGCAGGAAATACATTTGAAGTTGCTGGTCAACCTAATTCGAAAGTTTCATGGACGGTATATGCAGATAGAAATGACAAGTACCTTCAACAAAATCCTGAAGAAGGATTGGATGTCGTTCAGAAAACAGGAGAACGTCAAGGTAAATACTTGAATCCTGAATTGTATGGAATGCCTGAATCTAGTGCTATGTTTCCAAAAACGACTCCGCAAACAGGAGGGCAAATTAATCCGAATGGGTCACAATCAACAAATACACAAGAAGTTCGACAAAAAGCATTGAATACAGGAGAAGTTCAAATGAGTACGGGAACAACTGATCCTTCTGAGCAATAAATAATTATAACTTATTTGAGAACCGACTTTTAAACAGAGTCGGTTTTTTTGTAACATCTGTTACATGAAAACGATCTGAAGTAATGTAACTTTGAAAAAAAGACGCGATTATATTCAAGGGATTCTTTAAGAAAACGGATTATGCTAAATTGCTAAGGGATGGTGCCGTCATTGTTGATGTTCGAAATCCTGGAGAATTTTCTAGAGGATGCATTCCCGGTTCTGAGAACATTCCATTAGGAAAGTTTTCTTCTCGTGTCAATGAGATTAAATCACTTGGTGTTACTTTATTCTTTCTCGTCCAACACTCGTTGAATATCCTCAATTAAGGTGGTCACCTCCACCTTACTTGTGCCATCGTAGTATCCGCGGATTCTTTTTTGCCTATCAACAAGAACAAAATTATTGGTATGAATGAAGTCACTTCCTGCATCGCCTAAATTTTGTGCTTCAGCGGGCTTCAACATAAAAAAGGATTTTCGAGCTACCTCATACAGCTTAGCTTTTGAACCTGTAAGGAAGTGCCATTGACCATCTTGAGCACCGTGTCCGATGGCGTATCTTTTCATTTGTTCCACCGTGTCAATCTCAGGATCGACAGTAAAGCTCAAAATTTTAACCTCTTCATTGCTTGAGTAGGCGAACTGAACCCGTTTCATTTGTTCGTTCATCTTTGGGCAAATAGTCCCACATGTAGTAAAGAAATACTCTGCAACAAAAACTTTTCCTTCGATCTCTTTCTGAGTTATTAACTCATTATTCTGATTTTTGAACGCGAAATTTCCGATCTTATGTCCCATTCCAATTCGAAGCATTTCCGGATCCACCATCTCTTCCTCGAGATCAACAGGATTGATTATTGGAAGTCGTTCTACGTTAGGCTCAATGATAAAATAGGATACCGTTATTCCGATTACAAAAACCACTAAAAGACCTACAATCCATCTCATGTTACAAATTTAAAGATTAGACCTATACCTTCTCAAAAATCGTTACTTTTATTCATCAAATAAGAAATGACATGCCAATAAATGTAGACCTCCTAAATAAAATTTGCACAACTCACGGTGCCCCTGGTTTTGAACAAGAAATTCGCACGCTCGTTTTAAACGAAATTAGAGACTTAGCGGATGAAGTTGAAGTTGATAATATGGGTAACGTTTACGCTATCAAACGCGGAACAGGTGATAAACGAGTAATGGTTGGCGCTCACATGGATGAAATTGGTTTTATCGTTACACATATTGACGATAATGGCTTTATCAGATTTCATACGTTGGGAGGATTCGATCCGAAAACCTTAACAGCTCAGCGCGTAATCGTACACGGGGAAAAAGACATCATTGGTGTAATGGCATCAAAACCCATTCATGTAATGACTCCGGAGGAGCGTAATAAAATAGCTAAGACGAAAGACTATTTCATTGACACAGGCATGAGCGCTGAAGAAGTGAAAGAAATTGTTGAAATCGGTAATCCAATCACGCGAGAAAGAGAGTTTATCGAGATGGGGAATTGTGTAAATGGTAAATCTCTCGATAATCGCCTTGCCGTTTTCATATTAATCGAAACCCTTAGGGATCTCAAGAATAAAGAAATCCCATTCGATTTATATGGCGTATTTACCGTTCAAGAAGAAGTAGGCATTAGAGGTGCTAACGTTGCTGCACTTCGGATTAATCCAGATTTCGGATTTGGGCTAGATACGACTATCGCCTTTGACTTACCCGGTGCTGCAGCACATGAGAAGATTACTGAATTAGGAAAAGGTACTGCCATAAAAATCATGGACGCAGGAACAATTTGTGATTACCGAATGGTGAAGTTCATGAAGGAAACCGCTGACAAGCATAAAATTACATGGCAACCTGAAATCTTAACGGCCGGCGGAACTGATACTTCGGGAATTCAACGCATGACTGAAGGAGGATCAATTGCAGGCGCCGTATCTATTCCAACCCGAAACTTACATCAGGTGATTGAGATGGCAGATAAAGATGACATTCAAGGAAGTATTGACCTATTAACAGCATGTGTTAGTGAACTTGACACATTCGATTGGAGCTTTAAATAGGCAAGAATTGCGCGTTTAACGAGAGATTTATCGTTTCTCAAGGATTATACGATGGGCGATCTGGTATTGAAATAGACGGGAATGAAGCTGAAATAATTATGTCGTTACTAAATCAACATTCGTCAGCTGGTCCGTCTTCATGGGACAAAGATGAGATCAAAGATTTAACCAAAGCTCTTCTAGAAGAAATTCAGGAGTACACCAAACGCTTACATGCAGAATCGAAGCAGAGTATTCTCGTCGTTCTTCAGGGAATGGACGCTTCAGGTAAGGATGGTTTAACAAGAACCTTATTCGGTAAGACGAGCCCTACTTGGATTGATGTACACTCTTTCAAGAAGCCTACAGATGAAGAGTTCGCTCATGATTTTCTCTGGCGAATACATAAATGTACACCGAAAAAAGGAATGATTTCGGTTTTCAACCGATCGCACTACGAAGATATTTTGGTTCCTTCTGTCTTTGGTTATATTGATTCACAGACAATTGATGCGCGCTACGATCAAATTAATCAGTTCGAAAAACACCTCGACGCGAATGGGACTAAAGTCATCAAATTCTATTTGAATTTGAGTTCCGAGAAGCAGGAGGAAAAGCTCATGGAACGTATCAATAACAAGGAAAAGCATTGGAAACACAGCGATGGAGATTGGGAAACTCGAGAACACTGGAATTCCTTTATGGAGGTTTATGAATCTATCTTCAAGCGTTGCAATGACATCCCATGGCACATTATCCCATGTGATAAAAACTGGGCTAAACTCTACAGCGCAGCATTAATTCTGCGGAACCAATTACGGACTATGAATCCTCAATATGGTGGACTAGAATCTGAACGATTTGTTCCAGACTATTCGTGAACGCATTAAGATATTCCTATCTTATACTAAAATCACATTATGAAACCTTCTGTAACTACGCTTCTGGAGGGTATTTCCTTCAAATCACGCTTGATAACGGTATTATTCAAACACACAAAATAGTTCGTTAGTTCTTATCGAGAACCTTAGGAATTCTAAAATAATCAGAATCGCTTTTTGGCGCATTTTTAAGTGCGTCATTCTGAGTTATTGAGTCAACGGCTTCATCCGGTCTCAATCTGTTTATTTCATGGGACATAAAAATTAGTGGCTCGACATTATCCGTATCAACTTCTTTCAGTTTATCGATGAACGTAATGATCCGCTCCATGTCTCCACGGATAGCATCTTTCGCCTCACCTTCAAACTCTAATCGAGCAAGATGAGCAATATGATCAACCGTTTCTTCCGTAATCTTCATGAAGCAAAGGTACAATCCTGCGCCAGAATATCGTAATTTTCTAGCAATAAAAAAGGCGATAATCTCTTATCGCCTTTTAATGAAATTCTCAACAATCTAGTCGATCACTATTCGACGCGAATAATTTTCGAAGTTTTTCAATCTTAATAGATACGTTCCAGAAGCTAATGCTTTTACGTTGACCACGTTAGTTCCGTTTGTTAGTTCTCCAGTGAGAACTACTTCTCCAGTAATTGTAAGCAGCTCAAATGCTTGATCTTCGTCAATAACCAACTCAACCGTTAGCTGCTCATCAGCTGGAACAGGGTAGATTGACATTGATAAAGGATGTAACATATCCACGCTCGCAGTTGAAACTGAAACCCCAAAACACGTATCATCGATACAACCATCTGCAGACGTAATTGTAAGACAAACAGTATATGTACTATCAGCTGCATACGTGTGAGATGGGTTTTCTAAAGTTGAAGTGTTCCCGTCTCCGAGTGTCCATAAATAGGTGTCCCCGTTCGTTGAAGTATTCGTGAAATCAGCATCATGTCCTTGTGTAACAGAAGTAAAATCAGCAACAGGAACGGGATAGTAGGTTACCATCATCGTATCATAAGCCATACATCCGTTTGAGTCAATTGCTACAATATCAATTATACCTTCTGCTGTGACCGTTTCAGTGTTTGCTGCACCACCTGTGCTCCAAGCGTAAGAATTATGTACCGTTCCAGCGTCAAGAATGATAACTGAATCAGAACAAGCAGTAATGTCCGTCCCTATCGATACAGGAACTGGTATGAACTCAGTTATTGCAATAGAATCCATACTTACACACCCTGCTGAATCGGTAGCAGTGATCGTATAAGTACCAACGCTTGATGCAGTTGAAGACTGAACAGTCGGACCATTTGACCATGTGTAACTAACGAAACCAGCACCTGCGTCTAATTGAAGACTATCTCCCGAGCAAAAACCTGTGTTCGGTGCTGAAATACTTACAACCATCATTCCTGGTGGAGTTTCCTCAACACCAGAAACAGATGTCGGATCCATCGCAGCATATTTTCTTACACGCACCCAGTTCATATCAATAGATCCTGAACCACTTGAAATTCCACCAACGCAAAGGCGCAAATCCTCATCCTTGTTATAAAGTACATCTGTACATGGAATGTTCCCAATTGTTG
>Ga0115008_10003990_pt1 | contig 12229 bp, 8 predicted proteins | sample FraStrMetagenome_FD_87164 | JGI IMG/M metagenome (GOLD analysis project Ga0115008, IMG submission 87164) | Marine eukaryotic phytoplankton communities from Arctic Ocean - Fram Strait ARC3M Metagenome | ecosystem: Environmental > Aquatic > Marine > Oceanic | place: Fram Strait | collected 2012-06-18
GTCTATGTGCTGCAAAGAAGATGCATGATAGTTCTCATTACAATGGTATTAGAAGAGCTAGCTTTACCGGTATTACTGGTCATGTAAGGTACAATACGCTCATGAATGAACGTGGACAAGACTCACTAATCATTGTCATGAGGCGAGTTTTTGTTTCTGTGGAAAGTAAGTCACGTGATATCATCGGCATATCGGAAAGTTTTGATGGGGGATGGATTGATACGAACTTTTCACATTCATATATTCTCCCTAATCGTGTTCGAAATGTGGATGTAACGAATCATACTATGTCAACGATTACGCAATTCTTTTTGATACTGACGGGCTCGCTAACAATCGTTGCAGCTGTATACTTCCTTTTTTATATTTATCGAAACAACAATGTAGCAACCATCGCTATGGCACAGCCAATGTACTTGTGTTTACATTGTTATTGTTCGATATTGCTATGCGTCTCTCATTTTCTTTTCGCCGTAATCCGAGGAGGAGTATGGTATGTTTCTAACTCTTGTTTGTTTATTATATACGTCCGTATCTGCGGTGTACTCTTGATTTGTTACACGTGTTTTATCAAGGTAATTTTTAGAAATGTTATTGTGCACATTTTTGTTATTTTATTTTAACAATGTTTCTAGACTTTGATTATTTTGCAGGAGATTAAACATTCGCGTCAATGTCTATTCAGCCAAATATTCTTTAGCAAGTTAATATTCATACCAATCACAATAAGTGTCGTCTTCGTATTTCGGTTGCAGAAGGGCTTTGCTAGTTCAACGACAATTCGTGACATTATTATTAAAGAAGATGAATTCGGCTATCCGACTGACATCTATCGTTCATGTATGCTCAAAGAAGATGACCATGTTCCGATATATAGTTTTTGTCTTCTTCTTTTTATGTTACTAGTTCTTACATATTCGGTAAATGTCCTTCATATAATTTCACTTCAGTCAACGAATGATGCATCATCATTATCACAAATAGAAGAGCTTTCGATGCAGGTCGAACAAACTAATGGCAACGGTGATGAAAGAAGAATACATATGAATCGTTGTTTGAATGAGTCGAGATTAATTTTTTCTTTTATATTAGCCTTCGTGTGCTTGCTCGTTGTTTATGTAGTCTGGTACTTTTCTACAAGAATATCAGTCGCATACAACGATATTTCGATTTGCGCCTTGCAAACATATTTATCGTCCGCCAATCTGGTAATTATTGTGTACCCTTACTATATGGCAAGTCGAAAGAATGTTCCACTTTAACAAAATAGGTGAAAATTATTTATTTAGATTTATTGCGAATATGTATTTATAGTTTTTGCAAAAGTCTCGGCTTCATCAACAATCAGTAATTTATACCTGGTACAATAGTAGAAGTTAACAAAAAAAAGCATACAAATTAAAAAAAATCAATTGATAAGAGTATGAGTAAAAGAAATTCTTTGATGATCGAAGCATACAATATTACACATCATTATCCCATTTGTTGAATCAGGAGTTTTCATATCCTGAGTTGTAACCCCTCTCATTTCCAATTTGTTTTTGAAAAGGTTGAATATGTCTTCTGAGCCGTGCTTCTACCTTGTACGAGGATTTACTTTAGTAAGCAGATTATGATCACATGTTTTGCTCCTTCTAAGATAGCGATGATATTGGTCACAGAGAGTGCTACAAAAATAATACTGATGTAGATGTGTATTTCAAGTTTTTATTATATTGATTTATAGCCCACGCAGTGTATAAAATTGGTGCACTTAGTGAGAGCATCAACACCGTTCTAGCCGCAATAACAAAAGTGATTACCAGTTAACAATAAATGGTAGATATGAACGTAGGAATATTGTATCAGGAAAAACTTGAACTCCTACCTCGTAATAGAAGATTGAGCCTCCAGATCATCTTTTCTTGGACTTTAATTGGTACCTGTCGCCTACAATTATAAAATAAAAGCATACAGTTTAAAAAAAATTAACATTCAACACGAGCGTGAACTCGTACCTGGAAAAATTTGAGCTCCAACATCTTTAGAGGAAATAGAGCTTTTAAACAGTTTTCATTTGACTATATTTAGCACTTTCCAAAGCACGTACCAATAAAAGCCTCACAAACTTTCACAAATTGCTGGAACCGATATATATATATACATATATATATAAATTTCAATCATATCGAGTCAGGCTATATCTATCACGCGACGTACACTGGAATTGTAGAGAAAGCACGAGTAACGTTGACTGATAAAATAATGTTCGTAGACTGTGAAATTTTTATGTTCGTGGGTCAGGCAACGAAGCGAAGACAGTAATGTTACACAAAGTAAAGAAGATATGATTATTGAAAGGTAAACAAAGAAAAGTTAGCCAAGTTATGCGAGACTATAACTCATCGCCTTCTTTATTTATCTCACTGACATTTGTAACAAGTTTCTTCATCAATTGAGACAACACATTGACTCTTTCCATAATCCACACTTCGTTAGAATAAGTTACTGACTTAGTGCCCTTTAGCAGGTTTGTCAGGCGATCCATCTCATGCAGAACCTTATTCTCATCTTGTACTTCCATCCACTTCTTCACATACGCCTGAGCTCGTTCCGTACATCTTTCCTCATGATCATCGACTATACATCCCGAAAGTAAACCAAACTCCTGCGCAAATTTTTCCGCTTTTTCAAAAGTTACCCCACCATGCAATTTCAACGTTTGAACTTTTACCCCATTCCTCCAAGCAAAGATTCTATTTTCCCTAACATTTTCAGGACGACAGATATCCGTAAGATGCTTTATGCAGTCTACAAACACCACATAAAAATTATCATACTTCGGATTTCCCTTATACTTTTCCTCGAGATCCTCGAAAGGCTGGCAATGATCTTTGCGGAACGTATTATCGGATCGGTAGAAAATGACAAAACCATTTTTTCCTGTACTTTTGGTGACTTCGAGGAACTGTTCGGGACTTTCAATTTCGATGCCATGGACTCCGACGAAAGAGAGGAGGAGGGCGAGGGCGAGTTTTAACGTGAATGTCTTCATCCTATACCGGTATATGTATATCGATTTCGTCCTTTCTATTCTTTTGTTTGATTGGTTCCTACACTTTGTGATATAAAAATATGTACCTATTTCGTGTGTGCAAACATTTGGTGCGCAAGTGCAAGATCCGGACCATGGTTGGTCCCGGAACGCGGATCTTTTCTGTTCGACAGTTCACGCATTTGTTATTACATGTAAATGAGATAACTTAGATAAAACTCTCCTAAATCGACGCCCGAGGAACGTGCAAGGATATATTATTCAATATTCGTCTATTTATTTTGTATACATGTATATCTGTGTATCTGTATATCCATTACTCTTTCAAATATTCAATATTCATATATACATGTATATTTCTTAGTTGTTATGTACAGCTTTATGTACTTAGTATTTAATTCATGTATCGCAGCTTGTATCGCTTATTTTCATCTCTCTACATTTAACTAACATTTATCTCTCTACATTTCGTATAATTCTAAACTTATTTGGCATTAATAAAAGTTATTGTGCAAAAAGGACAAATTCGTAGTTAGGCTGCTTAAAAGCATCCTTTACCACAAAGGGATGAAATGATACAAAAGTTAACAGCGCTCACAATATGAAGGATACAAATTTAACAACAAGAGTAGAAGTTAATAAAATAAAAGCATACAGTTTAAAAAAAAATTGGAGTTCACTACTTTAACGTGGAGTGAATAGTTGAGAACATAATACGAATCATCCGTCAACTCAACTCCAAAATAACAACTAAGTTTTCACTTTTTAAAAGTATACGTACACGATTCCTAAATTGCCATAAAATATAGAATGATAACACGAAAAGACTGTATAGTTTTCTTTCAAAGATAAACTTAGGTTGAAGTCGTTGTGAGTGTTCCAACTGAAACTCTCCATGGTCGTTCATTTGAATAAAATTAAACTTTTCCGTACCTACTCAAAGCGTCAATGCGTAGATAGACCTTGCAAGGTAGCCGGATATTTTCATGAACGCATTCCATCTATAAGCATCGCGCACCAACAATTGACAAGCCCTCGACCCCAAACGGATCGAAATTATGGCACCAATCAAACATCCTTGACTTTAAACGTCACATTCATCGTGATGGGTACACATAAAATCTATAAGTTACATTATCAGCATAGTTCTTTGAATATCTCGAATTTTATTAATTTACATTGTCTTGAATCTAGAAGATAGGTTGGAAAAAGAAAGGAGTTTCCGTGGTCACAGGAGTATTGTAAAGTGCCTCCTGAACTGCGAATCCAAGAATTGCCATCATGGCCACACGTCCATGCTTAATCTCCTTCGTTTGCATCTCGAACTGTTCCTGCTTTCCTTCAGGAAAAAATGAGAGTGGGTCAAAACCGCAATCACCTAGAATGTAATCCTTTCCTTTCTCCTCCTGTGTTGTCGCCGAATCTATCTCGAAAATTCCTGCAATCGCTATCACAAGAACCCAGTATGCCGGAGAGATCTTCTCTAGTCCTCCATTCAATATACTTGGGCTCTCGCCAGTCTTTGTAAGTAAAACAGGTAGGTTAAACGCCTCGGCAAACGTCTTATCGAACAACTCAGCAAGTGGCCATCCTACAGTCGCAAGCATTGCGAGCCGGCCATGTTTTATCTCAGCCTCTCGCATGTACTTCAAACTTTGCATGTCCTGACCGGCAAATCCAAGCGGATCAAATCCAGCATCACCGGGCAACTTTCCATCAAGAAGTTTCGGCCGGGGCGCGAAGGGAAGTGCAATAGACATATCACCCTGTGTCTCACCTTCCTTAGGAGTAGGAGTACCCCAAAGGCCTGCGTCTTCGCTGTCATCCTGCGAGTAAAGACGACTATCGACAGTGCTGACCTTGGCAGCTGGGGCAAATGCCGAAGCAGTTGTAATGAGTGAGGCAACGGTTGCAACTGATAATTTCATCTTGACAAAGCTGTTTCGGTGTTCTAGAAAATGATTTAATAAACTGTGGATTTATTGTGAGAGGAAGAGGTAGTGTTTAAAAACAGCATTCTTTGGTGAGATCAGAAAAAGATACGTGTGAGTTCGGGTGGTATTGCGGAATGAGTCATTTTTGTAACGATGATGTGGAAAGTCTGAATGGGTGTTTTAATTAACCACGTTTCCACGAAATCCCGAAGAAGCAGTTTTTGGTTCGGGTTAGTTTTCTACTGTTCTCATGAGGAATGTACAGAATACGTTCATACTTTGAAGAAGTACAGTGAGACGAGCTATTAGATGTTTTTCTAACGCATCATAACTTTTATCAAAGGTATACTTATTTTGTTAATTTCTACTCTTGTACCATTTGTTTGTTTTCGATATTTGTATGTAGTCATATTTTCTTGTTCGTGCTTCACAAAGAGTGCAAGAGAAAATGATGTGCTTTTGGCACGAATTGCGATTATTTACTACATCCCTCGATAATGATGTGCTTTTGCCATGAATTGCGACGCGACTAATTACTACATCCCTCGACGAAACATGAATGGTAATGATTTTGATCGTAAGTAGAACGTCGCTAATGCAAATACCTAGTGGAAGTCTCCGTCCAAATTTGTTAGTTCTTTTCATTTATCTTCTTGGGCGATTTCGATCGGCATTAGATGGCTTCTTCCCTGTGAAATTGTTGATAGTTTGATGGAAAAAGAAATCTTTATAAAATTCATCATTACTGTCCATGAAATTTGTTCTCTGCCCTACTTCTTATTTTCAATTGCTGTTCAATTCATTAATAATTGTCTTTTCCTTCACGATCCAGTTTAATCCTTATCAATATATCCTTCAATCTCTGGGCAAAGTATTTTTGTTGCAAACAAATCACCTTCTTAAACAATCTTTCAAATGAGATACCACTCGTATTTGAGACATTGCCGTTTTCTTTCTTAACTTCACAGCTTTGCCGGACTTAGAAAGTGGATCTGTTTCAACGATACGTGAAAATACTTTCAAAATAATATCTCTTAGTTTGTTAACATCGACTCTTGTATAATTGACATATTCTCTTTGAAAATATAAATTTTCGTCCATTTCATTCCATCTTTTCTTTCTAGAGCGAGCTGTAGGGAAGAAGAATGGGTTTCCCGAGGTTCATGAATGTCTAAGTGTACAAAAAAAATTGAGAATCAATCGCCTGAAGAAATTGAAACAATCAAAACAACTCTTAACTTATTACAAAAGTGAGCGAAACAGCAACCTATTGAGTTCTCCAATAATTCAAATCAACAAGAAGAATGTATGTCACATGAATAGAATTATGAACGATGAAATTCTCTTTCAACGAGAGAAGCAACCAACTACCTCATGTACAATGTACTTCCGTCTACTATGCATGCACTCCAAATCTCAACTGAAAAAATTCTTCAAAGAAGATACCACTTGTGTTTGAAACGTTAGCCATCTTCTTTCTTCAATTCACTGGTTTACCGGACTTAAAAAATGGGCAAAATAATAGAGCTAATTTTTTGTTTCAACGACGTGCGTAAATAGTCTCGAAACAAATTCTGTATAGTTATTATATTCAAATCGGCTCTTTGAAACAGTGACTTTTTATCCATTTGTGTTTTATCGATTTTCTCTAGAGAGAGAAAGCTGTAAGAAGGAAGTATGGAAATAGAGTCTACTTTACTCGGTGTTCATGAATGTCGAAAGTTTACAAAAACTACAGATCGAAATAATCGCAACAACTCGTAGAGTCTAACTTCTCTAATAACTCAAATTTTAAATTGAAAGGAAGAATGAACATCACGTGTATATAATAACGGACCACTACTACCTACTAGCCATGAATTCACATTCCACTAACCCTCTATCCTGTACGTCCATACTCTATAATCAAGGACAAGTCAATACATACAAGCATACATACACACACAAAACATCAATCACCATCATCACTATTATCTTATGACTGTATCAAATGAAATTTATTTTAACTTTCTTATCCAGCAAATAAAAAGACATGTCTCTTTCTCTCTCTCTTAACGCCTTCCAAAAGCCCTCTCCGGAGCCTTACGAATCTTACGCTCCTCCTTCGATCTACCACGAACAATCCTCTGATGCACCGCAGCCTCTACACAGTAATACATCTTAATGTACAACTTAGGAAGGGCATAATCTTGATACGCAGACGCCTCACGGATATCACGAAGAGAGGACGCATCGACAATGTTACGCACAATAAAACGCTTAATGGCCTTATCCTTTGGAATGGCTTTTCCAGTCGAGGCACAACGCACACGCTTAACGTGTCCGCGTCCATGTTTGTTACGTCCGTGGTTTCTGCGTTTAAAAGGCATGACTGTGTATTTAATAAAATAATAGGAACATGATATGAGTGAATTATAATAGTAATTATCCTCTGACATAATTTCTATTGGCAATGTCATGGTCTCCTCATTGCATACAGGACGTACCTCTGTTTCGTAAGTAATATAATAATAAAAGTATATCAATGTAAATATCCGTGTAGAGTATAGTGTGTAGATGTAGATGGAATGATGAGGGGATGGATATATCTGATATAACACACACACACACACACACACACACACACACATCGGTAATAGATTTCCACTAAACTCACATCCCGTACGTGCACGTAGAGGATGGACCGGTACATGGTACATGCCTTCATCATTAGTAAGTGGTAATCTCTTATATATTCGCATCCAACGAATATTCTATCGGCTTAAAGCTAGCTTAGATATAAACCGTTATTATATCACTGGGGAGGATATGATATATGATATATGATACATACATACGAGTACAGGTGTGAGGTGTGGGATGTGGGGTGTGGGATGTGGGATGTGGGATGTGTGAGCTGGCAAGCACATAACACATAACACATATTAATAACACATAACACATAACACACAGCACACAGCACACAGCACACAGCACACAGCACAGACACGATGATGAGTATGATGAGTATGATGAGTATGAGTATGAGTATGATGAGTATGAGCTGAGTATACACGATCACTGCTATCGATGTTTGTTATTCATTTTTTAAAACCTATCACACATCACAGTCATTATTGTATATAATAATTTATAATAATTTATAATAATATACAATAACAATAACAATAACAATAACAATGGCGGATGATAACCAACAACGATCCTTGACATACATGATTTCTATGCTCTGTGTTTGCTGCTGGAGTGGCGTACATGCCTGGTCCTTCACTCATACTCATATGAATATTCATACTCATATGAAGAGACGATGGCATTCAAAATCAAAGTCGGTGGCGGAGGAATGGTACGAAGCTGAAAAACGCGTGGAACAAACGTTGCCCGGTAATCCTCTCCTCGATAAAGACGTGACTGATGATGATGATTATAATAATGGTAATACTAACAATGATGATACCAATAAAACCTTTGTGATCATCGGTGGAGGATGGGGAGGTTGGGGTGCTGCTAAAACTCTCTGTGAAAGTTTGTACGATGATACTGTTAATAGCCATGTGATATTATTGGATGCGTTACCAGATCCTACCGGTAAAACTCCGTATCTGTCATCGAGTGGTAAACCAGTAGAAGCAGGAACGCGTGGATTTTGGAGGGATTATCCGAATATTAATGCTCTCTGTGCTCAATTGGGTATTGAAGAATCGGATGTGTTTACAGAGTTTACGAATAGTTCCTTTTATAGTCCCGATGGGTTGGAAGCTACGGCTCCAGTATTTAGCAGTGCACAGTTTCCCCAGTTGCCGAGTCCATTGGGTCAGGTATGTCATGATATATTACCTTTCGATGTATCAATGATATGAACTGAAGAATGTTTCTTGTACATTCTTTTCCATAGGTTTTGGCAACATTTCCGTTATTTGAACGACTTCCTTTACCTGATCGAGCAAGTATGGTCGGACTGCTGTTGGCGACAATTGATTGTATTGGTGGCGACGAAGATACTCAACGTGCGTACGATCGTATGACGGCTCACGAACTGTTCCTCAAGTTTAATCTATCACCGCGACTCGTAAAGGATTTCCTAAAGCCAACTCTCTTAGTGGGTCTGTTTAAACCTCCCGAGGAACTATCTGCCCTCGTTGTCATGGAACTGTTGTATTATTACGCATTGGCACATCAGGACAGTTTTGACGTGCGTTGGATCAAGAATGGTACGGTAGCCGATTCGCTCGTTGCTCCGTTGGCGGAATATTTGATTAACGATAAAAATCTGGATGTACGTGGTGGATGTCGAGTGAATGAAATTACTTGCAGTGACGAAAGTAATAATGATGCACGTTTGAGCATTCGATATTCGAATGCGGATGGAAGCATTTCGGAATCCTTGGAAGAGGTGGACGGAGTGATCATGGCATTGGGATGTAACGGATTGCGTCAGGTAATTCGCAACAGTCCACAACTTGCACGTCGTAGTAAAACGTTTTCGTATGCGTCGACATTGAATGGTATTGATGTAATGAGTGTTCGATTATGGCTCGATAGAAAAGTTGAAACGAGGACGCCAGCGAATGTATTTGCTCGTTTTGAAGAGTTGAGAGGCGCTGGGGGTACATTTTTTATGTTGGATCAACTCCAGGCTGAGAACGAGAATGCTCTGTGGGGAACAGGTGAGATCGGTGAAGAAGAGAAGGAGGAAAGAGGATCTGTGTTGGCATGTGACTTTTACAATGCTGGTGCGTTGTTGTCCTTATCGGATGAAGACATTGTGAATACGTTGATGAAGGATCTTTTGCCCAGTGCTGTGTCCGCTTTTGCAGATGCAAAGGTCATGGATTCCTGGGTTGGACGGTACGCGAATACAGTGAGTTGGTTCTCACCAGGATCTTTCGATCGTCGGCCTCCGTTGGAAGTTGAGGATGTCTCGAATATAAAGTTTGCTGGCGATATTGTGCGTATGGGCGAACGTGAGCATGGTGCGAAGGGGTTATGTCAGGAGAGGGCCTATGTGAGTGGGATCGAAGCTGCGAATGCACTCATGAAGAGCTGCGGTGCTAACAGTAAAGAAGGTGTTGTACTACCAGTTCGAGATGATGAAGAACAGTTTAAGCTCGGAGTGCAAGTTAATAGGAAGGTAATGCAGTTTTTACCAAGATTTTGGGTACGATAGATATATTAAAGTAAGGAAGAGGATCTTTGCAAAGAGCTTATTTCTTCTGGAGTATTTTGCGTTATTTGTTGCCACAATCAGAAGTACGTATTTACGTATATTCAGGTGCGCTTTCTACCGGGTAGATAGTACACATGTCAACTTTCTGCGTTTCATGTTCGTTCACATACACTGCTGATTACCTCAAGTCCATGTACAGTTGCCAATCTGCAATGCCATTTTGTAGTATCTAATGTCAAACAGTTGTATAAACTTTGGTGGATTTCATTAGAACGGGATTACAGTATGGACTACATGAAATATAATTGCAATTTCTAACGAATTCGAGAAGGTTGATATGAAAGGCTGATACTTTGTTTTTCAATGGCATTACATCAAATGATTAAAGTAAGAAATAAAAGATCAAACATTTATGTATCGACGAACACGAACAGATGACACTATCATTAATCCCCCACCCCGCTTGCTGCAAACTGCATGAATGAGTCCAAATGGGCAAAGATATCATCATAAGAATCGACCTTCCACTGACTACGCAAAAATAGTATTTAAGGTAACAAAAGCTTTCTGTCAATAAAGTCACACGGATATTGTTCCAACATAATGTAAATGTGTCTACTTGATGTGCAAGTATCTACGTCAAAAAATTAATGGATACGCTGATCGCATGCCACTAATGAATCTGAAAACAAATTTTCTATCGTAGGAAAATCAAAATAGAAAACAGATTGTTCATTACTCTTCAATTATCAATTCTAAAATAGTAACAAAAGATTCTAATCTTCTCTTCTCGATTGATGACCCATACGGTTTTTGACCGTCGATAAAATTCTTTTCAATATCAATTTTTCATAACCAGCAAAATCGGGTCGAATAATATGCACAGTACAAACAATCAAGAGAGCCAAATAACACGCCGCAGCTTTATGAGCAGTTCTCGCAACCTCCCTCGAACTGTGAACGGGTATACCAGACACTAAGAACGGTTGTCGGTGAAGCAACGTAGCAATAAACAGCAGGAACAAAACTCCCGTAGCCGAAAACACCGCAAGAACGATCAATAATTTTCGTGATAAATCCTGTGTATCATTTTGTAATTCCTTAGCGATCATGTGCACATTATATTCCTTAATATCAGTAGCAGCAGCAACCATCACTTCAACATCTCGATCCTTGCATAACCTTTCTTCTTGCGAGAAGGAACTGAAACTCTCCATGGACGATGCAGAATCTCGCCTATGTTTCATCGGATGTGACTTCATAAATTTTTTCCTTTGGTGATGAGCGGGCGAATCCCGTGACATTTACATACAAAATCTCAAAATTCGAAATGATGGAACGAGCAACGGCCGAATTAGTAACCTACTGGATTTTTCTTGCAAAAACACCGATTTTGGCGACTCATAAACACAATGAATGATATTTTACATGCACTGCGAAACACAAAGAAATCGTCGTTACTCTCTTTGAAGGATTAGTCAATGTTTATGGGTGGTTTCCTTCCTTCCAAAATGAAAATTGGGTATGTTTGTGTCTCGGTGATTCACCTAGTGTTTCTTCTCTCTTGGGTTTTCTTTTTTCTCTGTATGTGATAATTTGCAAAATTGAGCGCAAAATTTGTTGACCAAAAGCAATTTGCGCGCTCGTGCACGTGAGACGTGTGTGTGAGAGAGAGAGGAAGTCCGCGTGTCGGGGTTGGGAAGGAGTCTTTTACGTAAACGGCTAGAGGCTAGTATAGCTTTTACAGAGATGATCTACTTCGAACTTCGAAGTATGAAGTATTATTATTTCATGGTTGGAATTTTCCAATAGAAAAAAGGATCGAAAATCGTTTCAAAGTAGGCTCATTTTTTCGTAGTGTCTGTGTCAAACCTGTACTTGAAAAATGTTACTTCCATTTAATGATATCACTCTTGGGGCCTACCTCGCCGTTGAAACATTTCTCTTTTAATACCTTTTCACACCACCACACGATCATATAACAACTGCTACTACTCCTCTTCCGAACCTGTAACTGATGAAGAGGATGAGTTATAACTACAAAGTAATTTATACCTGGTACAAGAGTAGAAGTTAATAAAATAAAAGCATACA
>Ga0115008_10003991_pt1 | contig 12228 bp, 16 predicted proteins | sample FraStrMetagenome_FD_87164 | JGI IMG/M metagenome (GOLD analysis project Ga0115008, IMG submission 87164) | Marine eukaryotic phytoplankton communities from Arctic Ocean - Fram Strait ARC3M Metagenome | ecosystem: Environmental > Aquatic > Marine > Oceanic | place: Fram Strait | collected...
CCAAAAGGCGACTTCAGAACATAACCAAAAATAATTAATGGATTTAATGTTGGAGCCGTAACAACTCTTACATCTCCGCCACCAGGAGCCCATGTATCATAAAGACCGCCTACAAAACAAGCCTTTGCAACTAAAAGAAAACACCCAATTCCTAGAAGAACAAGGTGAATACCTAAAATTGTCGTCATTTTGTTTTTATCACGCCAATCGTAACCAAAGAATGGGTACGACTCTTCCAGGGTATCAGGACCAATTAAAGAGTGATATACACCACCAAATCCTAATACGGCAGATGAAATTAAATGTAACACCCCTACTACGAAGAATGGATAAACATCTGTCACTTCACCACCTGGACCTACACCCCAACCTAATGTTGTTAAGTGTGGGATAAGAATACAACCTTGCTCATAAAGAGGCTTCTCAGGTATGTAATGCGCTACTTCAAAAAGTGTCATAGCACCACACCAGAATACCATAAGACCAGCGTGAGCAACGTGAGCTCCAAGCAGCTTTCCAGACACGTTAATTAATCTTGCGTTACCAGACCACCAAGCAAATCCTGTTGATTCAATATCACGACCTGCGATTACTGTATTAAAGGGCGTTTCCACGTGGTAGTACCTCCTCAGGGAAGATAAAGTTTTCATGAGGTTGATCTTGTGCTGCCATCCACGCACGAATACCTTCATTTAGAAGATTATTCTTTGTGTAGAAAGTCTCGAATTCAGGATCTTCTGCCGCTCTAAGTTCTTGTGAAACGAAGTCATATGAACGTAAGTTAAGAGCAAGACCAACAATACCAATTGAACTTGTCCACATACCTGCTACAGGTACAAATAACATGAAGAAGTGTAACCAACGCTTATTTGAAAAAGCTACACCAAAGATCTGTGACCAGAAACGATTTGCTGTTACCATTGAATAAGTTTCTTCTGATTGTGTTGGAGTAAACGCACGGAATGTGTTTGCTGCATCACCATCTTCAAATAGTGTATTCTCAACTGTAGCACCGTGGATTGCACATAAAAGTGCACCACCAAGAATACCCGCTACACCCATCATATGGAAAGGATTAAGAGTCCAATTATGAAAACCTTGTAAGAAAAGAAGGAAACGGAAAATTGCTGCTACACCAAAACTAGGAGCAAAGAACCAACTTGCTTGGCCTAAAGGATAAACTAAGAAAACTGTAACGAAAACTGCGATAGGACCCGAAAATGCAATTGCGTTGTATGGACGAATCCCTACTAAACGAGCAATCTCAAATTGTCTTAAACAGAAACCAATTACACCAAACGAACCATGTAAAGCTACGAATGCCCATAGTCCACCGATTTGGAACCAACGAGTAATATCACCTTGTGCTTCAGGACCCCAAAGTAATAAAAGTGAGTGACCCATACTATTAGCAGGAGTCGATACAGCTGCTGTTAGGAAGTTACAACCCTCTAAGAACGAACTTGCTAGACCATGTGTGTACCATGATGTTACGAATGTAATACCTGTAAGCCAACCGCCTACTGCAAGGAAAGCACACGGGAAAAGAAGTAAACCTGACCAACCAACGAAAACGAAACGATCACGTTTTAGCCAATCATCAATAAGATCGAAAACACTACGATCTTGCTTTTGTCCAATTGCTATAGTCATATTGAATGAGTATAAAAAATCAATTAAAAGTAGACTTTTGTTTGTCTTAAGTACCCAACTAATCTGGATTAAAAACAACTTTAAGAACTACTTATCTTTTAAGTTCACAATTTTATTATAGTATCAAATTTCTAACTTTAACAAATGGAAAAACTTTAAACATTAAAATCAGTAAGCTTTCCTGTGATTTTTAACCAATTTTGCGCTTCAATATAATTATTTGGTGCCAAACGTATTGCCCCTTTCCAATAAGTACTTGCTTTATCAAACATATTTTGTGCTAATTCAAATTCTTTTCGCTCTGAAGCCTTTGTACCCTGATAATGATAAATCACAGCTATATTATTTAAAGCTTGGGGCAAACGTGAATTTAAATCTAGAGCTTGCTGATAGTATTCAACAGCCTTAGAATAATCACCATTATTACCGTAAATTAAACCAATATTATATAAAATATAGCTTCTATCGTAGGGGTCCTCTTCGAGTTTTAATGCTTCATAGTAATTTTCTAGTGCCTCGGCATATTCTCCACTCGATTGTGCTGACATACCATAACGATAATATGAAAATGCTTTTTTTTCATCCTTTGTAGCCGGCAAAACCTTTAATAAAATATCGGCTAATACAGTAAACGTCTTATCGATAAAGTTATCGTTCTTTTGATTCATAATTTATTAGTTTATTAGAAATTTAATACTCCCTTACCGAATTCCTATATATGATATATTAATAGCTTATTTTACATAACTTCTAGAAAGAAGTTATAACATTTATTTAATAAAATAAATAAAATTTAATGATGTTGACGACTTAGGAAGAAATGCTAAAGAAGCTTTATTAACTCAATGGAATAAACTTATCTAAGCCTGGCAAACTTTAATTTAAAGATTTTTTAAATGACTTACTTTTTTCTTAGAAAAAGCAAGTCGTTATGCCTATAAAACATTATAAATTAGTAGATCAAACTATTGTTAGAACAAATGGAAAAATAAAAGGTGGGGTTTTCTCTAAAATAAAAAAAATCTAACCTCGGAAAAGGGTTGGAAACGCAACGCAAAATTTAATTCAACAAATTAGTGGAACAAATTCTGCCGTGAAAAAAATAAGTTCTCTTTTAACGATTTTTGTTTTAATCACTCTTATTACACATGACGTAACCGTTATCCAGGATTCTGAAGAACGTTTACAACAAGCAAGTATTGTAGTACCGTCATCTTCGCCAACAATAAAAAGAGTAGCTAGGAAAGTGCTTAAAGGCAACGCCGTCGTAAACAAAAAGGCTAACTAGGTGATATATTGATAACCTTAGCTTAAGACTAGTCAAGAAATACTCTCTTTTTGTATGAACTTTCATTATAACGTGCCAAGATTATGTTATCTCGCAAATAAATACTCTTAAGACCTCCTTTAAAAAGATATTGTTTATACATTAACAATATCTTGTTTTGACTTCTCAAAACACTTAACTTATAATAATGTCAATAAAAATTCTTAGTCTAAATATTCTCCTTACATTTAAATTCTATATTATTAGATGGCTAAACAAAGCATGATTCAGCGCGAAAAAAAGCGCGAGATTTTAACGTTAAAATACAAGACAAAACGTGATTTATTGAAGAAAGATCTAAAAACTGCCTCATCATACTCAGATAAGTTAAGCATTTATAAAAGACTCCAAAAGTTACCTAAAAATTCTGCCCCATGTCGCCAACGAAATCGTTGTTGGGTTACAGGGCGAAGCAGAGGATTTTATAAAGATTTTGGTCTCTCGCGCCATGTTTTGCGTGAAATGGCACATGAAGGAACAATACCCGGTTTAAAAAAATCAAGTTGGTAAAATTTTTATATATTTACATCTTATAAAATATGACGCAAAGAACACTTCGAGGTACAAGATTAAAAAAATTAAGAGTTTCAGGATTTTTAAACCGTATGGCATCAAAAACTGGCCGCCGAGTAATAAATTTAAGACGAAAAAAAGGTCGTAAACAATTAGCTGCATAAAAGATAATATTTAAACAAAAAGTAAAATGATTAAATTAAGGTTAAAAAAATATGGTCGAAAAGGTCAGCCATGTTATCGAATTGTTGCAATGGATAGTCGGACAAAAAGGGATGGTCGTTCTATAGAAGAATTAGGGTTTTATAACCCCATCACGAATGAAACTCATTTGAATTTTCCAAGAATCATAACAAGGTTGAAAACTGGAGCTCAGCCTTCTGATACTGTTAAGAATATTTTTTCAAAAGCGAAAATCTTTGAGCAATTATAATTTCTCATAATCTTTTTTAACATATATATCAATCTTACAATGATAACGAAAAGCCGAAAGAAGTTTAAGTTAAAGTTTTTATCACGCAAAAATTGTTTAGCTATAGCAATAAACTCAGGGGAGCAAATATATACACCATATTTTTTTTGGCCCCAAAGTGATTCATGGCTTCAAATAAAATTGCAATTAGATAACAAAGAATGGCTTAATGAGAAGGAAAAAATTTTCATAATGAATGAGGTATCAAGAAATATCAACCGCTGGCAAAAAAAACTTTAAAATGTTTTATACAAACCCATACAAAATTGATTAAATTCTTTAAATTAGTTTGTCGCGGCTAGGTTAATAGCTCAGTGGACAGAGCACCAGATTCCGATTCTGGGTGACGTGGGTTCAAATCCCGCTTAACCTAATTCTCAAAATGCATCTGGCTGGGTTCGAACCAGCGGTGTCTCTATGAGAAGCGGATTATGAGTCCGATGCCTTCAACCACTTGGCTACAGATGCGTAATAATTGGAGCTGGTGGGATTTGAACCCACGTCCATACAAAATCTTTAAAATATTTGTTTTTCTACTATAAAAATTATATCGTGTTAAAAATTTATTTACACTAATTAAGAGTCTATCTTTACATAAAAATCACTAACAAAGAAAAAGATTAAATTGTTATTGGAGACCCAAATTATTATTATGCTATTGCTAGACGTTTAATTGGGTTAAAACACAAAATGTTGTTTGCAGTTATTAAGCTGTTAAAAACATAAAATTTGTTTTAGCAACATATAACAAGATCTAATATGTCGAATCCTAAGCAACCCCAACTACCTTGATGATATAAAAAACTGCTAAACATGTCAAGAAGGAAAAACTTAAAATAATTTTCCGTTCATTTGTATAACTGCCTTTATGACTCGATCCAATACGTAATTATTTTAAAATTATAAACAATTTGGGACCTTACCGACTATAGATTATTGGCAATATGTCAAAATTAGAAATAATAGATTAGTTGCCAAATTTACCTTAGATACATTATAATTTATCTAAGGGCGGTTAGCTCAGTGGTAGAGCGTCTGCCTTACAAGCAGAGGGCCATAGGTTCAAATCCTATACCGCCCAATTATGTACTATAGCATACTATAAATATACAGTATGCTTTAGGGCTCATCGTCTAAGGGATTAGGACAGGGACCTTCTAAGTCTCTAATGTAGGTTCGAATCCTACTGAGCCTATTTAAATAATTCTTCAAATACTGTTTGTACTTTGTCGCCAGAATCCATAGATTCTAAAGGATCTTTTCTTAAACGATGTCTTAAACACAATACTATGACATTTTCAATATCCTGAATTGTAACTTCTTTTCGGCCATTGTAAGCTGCAAAAGCCTTCGCGGCTCTATTCGTAACAATATCTCCACGTAATCCATCAATATTCAATTCGCCACAAACTTGTGAAATTTTGACACGCATATCAAAATCTAAGGTTACCTCAGGTAATAATTTCTGAGCGGACGCAATTTGTGTTTTTAAAGTCGATAAAAGCTCTTTATTCTCTTGTAAGCAGGCATCTGGATTTTGATCAAAATTACTTCTTTCTTCAACAACACGAACCCTAGTTTCAGGATCTCGTGACGTCCGAATCTCAGCATGCATACCAAAGCGATCTAATAATTGTGGTCGTAGCTCACCTTCTTCAGGATTCCCAGAACCCACAAGAACAAACCTGGCTGGGTGCTTAATAGAAATACCCTCTCGTTCAACCGTGTTCCAACCCGACGCCGCAGAATCCAAAAGTATATCAACTAGATGATCGTCTAATAGATTTACCTCATCAACATATAATAATCCACGATTAGCCTTTGCTAATAAACCTGGCTCAAAAGCTTTAACACCGTCAGTTAATGCTTTTTCAATGTCAATCGTACCACATACACGATCTTCGGTAGCACCTAATGGCAAATCAACCATAGGAACCTTGATATAATCAACATCTATCTCTTGATTGTTCTTAACAGCATTTTTGACTGATTCACTCATCAATTCAAATTCCTCGATCGAGGAATTGAAAGGGTCATCTTTGGCAACTTTGATTGCCGGTAACAAATCTGCAACAGCTCTAATTGTTGTAGATTTTCCAGTACCACGGTCACCCATAATCATTACACCGCCTATTCGTGGATCAATGACATTAAGAATTAAGGCAAGCTTCATATCCTCTTGACCAATAATTGCTGTAAATGGAAAAACTGGTCTTTCTTGAGTTACTTCTTTTGTTGTGGTAGACATTAAGTAAGATTTATAATTATTATTTGTAATTGATAAAAATTATAAGCGATCTCTGTTAAGAACCAAGAAATGTCTTTATAACCGCATATAACATGTAAGACGTGTATGGCTAAAACTTTTTTTAGCATAATGTTACTGGCATTATTAAAAATAAATATACGCATTAAAAAAGAATATGAATTGTACCTTTTATAAAGTCTATTCACAATTTTAGCTTAGCTCGTTTTTTTGATCTAAATGATAACGACTATTTGCGACATGATGATATAATTATTATTATTTGAACTTTTTCCTTAAGGCTGCAAGTATATATATGGCTCGTGTGATAGTTATAACGTCTGGTAAGGGGGGTGTCGGAAAAACAACAACAACTTCAAATATAGGTATGGCCTTAGCATCTTTAGGCCATAGAACTTTATTAATCGATGCGGATGTAGGTTTACGTAATTTAGATTTATTATTAGGCCTTGAAAATAGAATAATATATACTGGGATAGATATACTAAATGAACGGTGCCGTCTAGAACAGGCTCTCCTAAAAGATAAAAGGCAAGAGAACCTAACATTTTTTCCGTTATCTGGAAGTCAACCAACCGACCCCCTAACGAATTTACAAGTACAAAGACTGATTGATCTTGTGGAAAAAGATTATGATTTCATTTTAATTGATAGTCCAGCAGGAATTGATGAAGGGTTTCGGGTGGCTATGAATGTTGCGAATGAAGCAATTGTTGTTGTCACACCAGAAGTTCCTTCAATACGTGATGCGGATAAAGTAATAGGATTATTAATGTCTAATAATGTTCGCAAGGTTAGTTTGCTAATTAATCGCTTTCGACCAAGTATGGTAATGGCAGATAATATGATGTCTATCGAAGATGTAAAAAACATATTAGGATTACCTTTAATTGGTGTTATCCCAGAAAGCGAAGAAATAATTATCGCATCTAATCGAGGTGAACCATTAGTATTAGAAAAGAATTTGTCATTGCCCGGATTAGCTCTTTCTGATACTGCGAAGCGATTATCAGGGGAAAAAATAGAATTTTTAGATCTCAATCGAACAATATCAAAAAACCCAGTAAAAAGATTTTTTGGTAGTTTACGAACAAAAGCCGACACATAAAAAATTATAAAATTTCAATCTGTAGAGAAGTTAAGTTTATAGTATTAATTAAACTTCTCTACAAATATAATTTGAACCTATATTGTAATACGTTTATGACATCCTCTTCAATTGCTGTAATGCTACTCGACCAATATTAAATAGGGCCCAAGATGCTGCTGCTAAAAGTGGGAATAAAACAACTAGAAGTCTTGTATCTGCCATAACTAATAATACTCCCTTTACATTTATTAAATTTTATTTATCTATATATAATTATACATCGTTTATAACTATAAGGTTCGGATAAAATAAAAATCTCTTGTTCTTTTTTTACTCAGAGATGTTTTTTACAGCAAAAGACGTTCCCATTTTAATTTAAATAAAATAATATTGTAATACTGATAGCGTTGGCGAAAACAAAATTTATTAATCGTACGACTTTTTAATATCAAAACTAACCTTTTAAAAATTTATTTAAGATTAGCCTTTTTCATAGTAAAGCCATTTCAAAGAATGCAGCTAAGGTTAATTTATTGCTATTAAAAAAAAGAGCAGCCATAAAAAATCGTAGTTACAGGTAAAATTTGATAATAATCGTAAAAAAATCCTTAATCGAGCAAAGTGGTTTCGAAAAGCCTATTCGTAATTATTTAGAATCGCAAATGTGCAGGTCATGAAAGATTATGGACAAGTTTCTGTTCACTTTATAATTTATTGTTGATTGAACTACAAATTTGGTAACTTAATTTTCCCTTCTTTATTAAAAAGTCTATTAAAGATTAGCTTAAGACCCCCTTACGGAGGTTTTTTTTATATTTGGGCCAATTAAATTTATCTAACAGTGTTGACAATAAAGTAACCATATCGTATGATAGATTACGTATCTATAGCTGCCCCCATCGTCTAGAGGCCTAGGACATTTCCCTTTCACGGAAGTAACGGGGATTCGAATTCCCCTGGGGGTACTAATATTAAATTTTTGATAAATAAAAATTGTAAACGAGCAAACAAATTATGTTTTTGATTAATAGTAGTTATAAGTCTCCACCTTGCTCTATTGAAGAAAGTCAGAACAAGCGTCAGTCAGATTCTATTAATGTATTAAAGGTCTTATATACTAAATCACCTTTAGTAAAACTTAAATATAGTAAGTACCACCCAATAAGTAAGATAGAGTTAGATCCAGAGGTGCTAGGTTCCACTTTGTCGACTCAGAAAGATAAGACCAATACGGCAAAGTTTTATATAGAGCAAACAAAGCCTATCCAAGAGGCCATTAAAAATGTACCAGTCTATATGATTGTAAACAGTTTTGATGAAATGATAATTGCAAAGAATGATAATTATATACTAACCGACCTAAGTGTATTAAAAAAGGCGATAAAAAACAATCAAGGTTACCAGCCTAGCAACAAGTCGGATTTGTCTAGAACGTACAAAGGTAATCGAACCCTTCCTTATCATTTCATCAAAACTGTTGAAAGTTTCGAAGTCAACGATCTTGAATTAGAATCAATTGTTTCAAGTAAAAAATACGATATAAACTCTGCCCCAAACTCAGCAATTAAGAAAGCGAAAAAGATTCTGAACACCGGTGTATTTTTTCTAGATAAAGTAGATGCCGAATGTTATATGAAAACACTCGCCGGCCAAAAAGAAGGCTCACAAGTTGGTTTAAAACTCTATTGTATTGGATTGGATACAGCATATTCGATAATCTATAGCAGCCCAGCTGAAATGGATTTTCGTTTTGTTCCAAGTATAAGAAAAGTTGAAGATTGTAAACACGACGTGATCGGTGTACCATTGTATGTTATTACCATAAACAAACAACTAAAAGGCACAAGAGATAAGACAAATTACGTTTTTTTTGAAGAGTCAATGGCTATCAAATTCGCAAAGCAAAAGCATGAAGCAATCAGAACTCTTAATCTAGAGGACCTTCTCGATTTTTGGGAAAATAAACTAGTAAGTAAAACAGACAAGTTAGATACTTTGCTAGATGTTAATAATACACATTTTATTCCTTCTAACTCTTCGCAACAAATTGTATTAGAAACAAATCTGAAAACTGAAACACGAGGTTTTCAGAATTATATAGGACTATGTCGAGCAAAATTCAATAGACTCTCATATTATTTTAGTATCTGGTACAGTAATACAGACGTATTTTAAATATGGTATGAAACCTAAAATAGAGAACTATTAAGTTTAACAAATCTATAGTATACTAGTCCCTAAGTATCAAATTAAACCAAAGAAGGAGATTATTTAAATATGGCTCGTTATACTGGAGCAAAATTACGGATTACACGTCGATTAGGTGATTTACCTGGACTTACAAGTAAGCAAGGAAAGTCAAAGAAACGCCCTGGACAACATGGGGCAACACAAAAAAAATTAACACAATATGCTATTCGTCTTGAAGAAAAACAAAAGTTACGCTTCAATTATGGCTTGAGTGAAAAACAATTAATGAATTATATGAAGGAAGCCAAAAAGATTAAGGGGGCAACTGGGAATGTACTTTTACAACTTTTAGAAATGAGACTTGATAATCTCATATTTCGTTTGGGTATGGCACCAACAATTGGTGCAGCAAGACAATTAGTTGGACACAAACATATTATTGTAAACCAGACTTGCACATCGATACCAAGTTATAGATGCCAGCCAGGAGATACGATAACGGTAAAAGATTCACCTGCTTCGAAAAACATAGTAAGTAAATTTGTAGAATCACCTGCCCTTTCGAATGTTCCTCAACATTTAAGTTTTGATAAACAAAGTTTATCTGGAAAAATTCTTGGTATTGTTGATCGAGAATGGGTTGCATTAAAGTTGAATGAATTATTCGTAATCGAGTATTATTCACGTAAAATATAATCCTTACTTATTTATCATTTGCAACAAAAAATTAAATTTTTTGTTGGTTAAACTACAGGTTATGTTTCGTTACTTAGAAAAAAAAAACAATAAAATATGGCTATTATTACTTTAAGTGAATTAGTAGATGCAGGCGTTCATTTCGGTCACCAATCTAGTCGATGGAATCCAAAAATGTTTCCATATATTTATACGGAACAAAATGGTATACATGTTATCGATTTAGTCCAAACGGCACGATTATTAACACATGCCTATAATTATGTCTATAAAGCAGCACAGGAGAAGAAGACTTTTCTTTTTGTTGGGACAAAGAGACAAGCTGTTAGTTTAATAGCAGAGGAAGCTGAGCGTTGTGGAGCTTATTATGTAAACAACCGTTGGTTAGGTGGTATGCTTACTAATTGGTCAACCGTACAGAAACGAGTACAATACTTAAAAGACTTAGATAAGAAAGAAGAGCAGGGTGAAATTGACAAGTTGCCAAAAAAAGAAGCCGCCTTATTAAGGCGTGAACATAGTAAACTATCTTATAGCATTGGAGGTTTACGTGCGATGACAACAATTCCGGATATTGTAGTTGTTATTGATCCAAAACGTGAGAGTACGGCAATAGCTGAATGTCGAAAATTAGGAATTCCTATTATTGCAGTCGTCGATACAAATTGTGATCCAAGTATTGTGACAATACCGATCCCAGCAAATGATGATGCTGTTAGATCGATAAAATTAATTATTTCTACCCTAACAGATGCAATTGTAAAAGGCCAAAGAGGTTTATAAGACTATTTACGGAAACAGGAATAAAAATTACTGTTTCCGATAACGTTGAATACTGAATTATCCTTTTTATTTTATAACTCGCAAAGATTATTTAACAACACTAATATACTTCTTTTTACCATCATGGTTAAAATGAACCATACCATCTGTCGTAGCAAAAATAGTGTAATCTTTTCCAACTTGTACACCACTACCGGGTTTAAAAGATAAACCCCGCTGGCGAACTATAATACTACCAGGTTTTGCAACTTGATTTCCATATAACTTTACCCCCAAACATTGCGCGTTTGAATCACGACCGTTTTTAGTACTTCCTGCTCCTTTTTTATGTGCCATAATTAAAATTATTTTATTAACTGATTAACATTCTTCTAGTAATTGTTTGAAGGCTTGCGCATCTAAAACTGCTAATTGAGCTAACATCTTTACATTAAGCGAAATTGAATTCTGCTTTAATTTAGCTCTAGCCTGGCTATAAGTTAGGCCATAATTACGAGCGGCCGCATTTACACGGCAAACCCATAACTTTTTAAAGTCACGCTTACGTCTTTTCCTACCTATATAAGCATAGACTAATGATTTCATGACCTGCGCATTTGCGGTTCTAAATAATCGCGAATGAGCCCCTCGAAACCCTTTTGCTCGATTAAGGATCTTTTTGCGACGATTGCGAGCGACATTACCACGTTTTACTCGTACCATAATTCTTTATGACTCCTCTCTTAAATTTTTAAAAATAACATTTAACTGCCGTGACAGAATTATTATCAATTTTTTTAATATGGACACGGGTTAACTTTACTCGATTACCAAAAGTTTTTCGAGTTTTCTTTTTAGGTCGCATTTTATAAACAAGAGTCTTTGGACCTAAAATGTGTCTAAGAACCGTAGCATCAATCGAGTAATCACTTAAAAAAGGTTTACCGATAGACAATCCTGAAGTATTTTGTACAAGAAGGACCTTATGCAATTTTAAAGTATCACCAGCATTTAAAGGCAATTTATCAAAATCATAAAATCTCCCCTCTTCAACCCAAAACTGCTTTCCACCAGCTTCAACAATGGCATAAGAATTCATAATAGCATTTTATCCTTAATAATAGTAATAAACCAACCTTAGACATTGTGTTATCTTCCCAAGAAGCCCCCTTCTTAGTATTGTCACCGCTGCAACCTTTCACTACCGAGTTCGAAAAGGATCGATGTGGTTCCATTGCGCTATAAAATGTCTAAGCAAA
>Ga0115008_10003992_pt1 | contig 12223 bp, 1 predicted proteins | sample FraStrMetagenome_FD_87164 | JGI IMG/M metagenome (GOLD analysis project Ga0115008, IMG submission 87164) | Marine eukaryotic phytoplankton communities from Arctic Ocean - Fram Strait ARC3M Metagenome | ecosystem: Environmental > Aquatic > Marine > Oceanic | place: Fram Strait | collected 2012-06-18
CGCCACCACCCTCGCCCAGGGATCTACAATGCTGTCTTAAGGTCCGACAGGTTCGGCACCGGGCACCGCCTCGGTATACAAAATGCGCCTGCGGGCGGACCCTTACAGATCACAGATCACAGATCAGCATGATGAGGTCACCTGTGGCGCAGCAAATCTTGAAATCCTGCCAACCGGGATCCCAACCGGGGCAATGCATGCATGAACGAAGAGCCGACTCACCACCCGACCGATTGAATTGAAAGAATGGTCGTCTCCTGGGTCGCCGAGGCGCTGCTCGAGCGGCTGATCGGTCCCTACGTGAAGAAGAATGAGCGCAAGCTAGACCTTAGCGGCGGCACGATGGTTATTCGCGGCGTCGAGCTGCGGCCGGACGTGTTCGACAGCCTCGGGCTGCCTGTGACGGTGCGAGGAGGAGAGGTGGGAGAGCTGGAGATTTCAGTGCCGTGGAGCAAGCTGCGCACCGAGAGCGTCGTGATCCGCGTGCACCGCCTCTCGCTCCTGGTCGCGCCCGTGTGTGAGGATGAGTGGGACGAGCCGCTCGAGGCGAGCCGCTTGGCTGCGCGCAAGGAGCGGGAGCTGCAGGCGCTGGCGGGCACGATCGCTCCTTCGCCGGAGGCGGGCGGGGCCGACAAGAGCGGCTGGGTCGACCGGCTGATGGAGCGGGTACTGCACAACCTGCAGGTGGTCGTGACGTCGGCGGTGGTCCGCCTCGAGGACTACTCGCACTCCTCCGTCCCCTTCGGCGTCGAGGTCGCGATGGACTCGCTCTGGTTCCATCCGGCGCACGTCGACTCGGTGTCTCTGCCTGCCGCCCACCCTTCCTCGCGCCACGCCTCGCGCCGCGCTCAGTCGAGTCTGTCCTGCGGCGCAGGCCAACGAGCCGCAAGCTGCGGTCAAGCAGTCGGCCGACGAGGAGCCGTTTCGACAGCGCGAGGCGCTGGTGTGCGCCCTGTGCGCCTACGTGCTGCCTGCGGCGGCGCTGCCGCCCAGTCCCTCTCGCGGCCGCCTCACCGCCGCCGAGCTTCGCTCCCGGCTCGAGTCGTCCGGCCGCCCCGCGGCCGACGCTCGGGCGGCAAAAGAAGGAGGGCGTGCGGCGGAGCATCTCGCACCCTCGCTATAGGCCTCGCCGTCGACGCTCCGGCGGCGATGCGGCTCAACGCGTACGCCTGCCTCCTCGACCCGCTCTCCTTCGCGCTCGAGGTGTCGACCGCCCCGCCCGGAGGCGTGCCGCTTGCGAGGGAGGGCGAGAGGGAGGGCCGGAGGGAGGGCCAGCGAGCGGGCGGAGCGGCCGTCCCCCGCCACACCGCGAGCCTCGAGGCCGGCCGCGTCACGCTGCGACTGCAGCTGGCGGACGTGGCGCACCTCGCCGCTTGCGCCGCCTACTTCGGCGCCTTCGAGCGGCTCGAGGCGCATCGGCGCTTCCGGCCGCGGCTCGGCTGCCGCCCATCGTCGCACCCTCGCGCCTGGTGGCGGTACGCGACCGACGCCGTCCGCTGGGCGATCCGGTCGCGCGACGAGCCCTTCACGTGGGCGCAGATCGCGGCGCGGGCAAGGCAGCGGCGCGCATACGTCGCTTTGCGCGCCAAGCAGCTCGCGGCCGGGCGCGGGCTGAGCGACGCCGAGGAGGTTTCCTTCTCGCAGCTGCGCTCTGCGCTATCCGCGCGCGAGCTGCACCTCTTCGACCAGCTCGCAGAGGTCGCGGGCGCGGCGGGCAGCGGCGGAGAGGGCGGCGGCAAGGGCAACCACGGCGGCAGCGACGGCGCGGCTGTCGGCGCCGCTGCGGGCGGCGGCAGCAGCGGCAGCGGTGGCAGCGGTAGCGGCAGCGGTGGCAGCGGTAGCGGCAGCGGTGGCGGTGGTAGTGGCGGCGGGGGCGGTGGTAGTGGCGGCGGGGGCGGCGGCTGGTGGAGCGGTTGGAAGAGCAGTTCCGCTCCGCCCGCCCAGGCCGCCGGGGCGGCACGAGGCGGCCGGGACGATGTGCTGAGCGATGAGCAAAGGCGTGCGCTGGCCGAGCTACTCGAGGAGGGCGACGAGGAGCCGCAGAGGCTGTCGGAGCGGCTCTCTTTGCACGGCCGCCTCCTGATCTCCGAGCTCGTGCTCGTGCTGCACGCGCCGTCAGAGGCGCTCGCCGCGGACGCTGACCCCGACGCCGCCGGTGGCAGCACGCAGGCGGGTCCGGCGGCGCTGCAGGCGACCCTGACCTCGTGCGGGCTGAACTTTGGCGTCGCGAGCGCAGCCTACTCGGCCGACGCTTTCTTCAAGACGCTCGAGGTCGAGCTCGTCGGCCGCGCGGCGGGCGGCGGCGGCGGCGGCGTGCCCCTTGCATCCTCGCTCATGCACGTTCCGGCCGAGGAGAGCCGGCCACTCATGCCGCCGCTCGAGGTGGACACGCGCGCCGCTTTCGTGGCGGCGGGCGTGCGCGAGTGGCTCCCGTTGCTCGTCGAGCGGTCGGACGACGCGCGGCGCGGCTCGCGCTGGCAGCTGAGCGCGAGCTGGCAGTGGGAGCCTCCCGACGGCGGCGATGACGGGGCGCGCGAGGGCGCGTCGCATTTGCGCGTCTCGGCACACAACTCGGAGCAGCTGCAGCTCCTCGCCAACCACGCCACCGCCAGCCGCGTCGGTGCGCTCGTCGCCGCCGGCCTCGCGACGGCCTCGCACGTGGGCGGCGGCCCGCTCGAGCTGCCAGGGAGGGGGGAGGAGGCGGTTGGGGCGAGCAGCGCCGCCCGCGGCCGCGGCGGCCGCGGTGCGAGCTCGCGCGGCGACGACGCTGCACGGGTCTTGCGCCGTGCGGTGGGCTCGATGCGTCCCGAATCGGGCCTCAGTGTGGAGCTCAGCGCGCGGCTGACCCCGCCGGTGTGGCTGCTGCTGCTCGAGCCCGCTTCGGCCGGCTCGCGCGCAGTCTGCTTGCGAGCGGAGCGGCTGGTGACGTGCGCACGGCTAGGGCGTGCCGCTCCTGCGGCCGGGGGCGACGAGGCGGCGCGAGGGCCGGGGGTGGCGGTGAGCCGCGCGTGCGGGAGCTTGGCCTGCTTTGACCTCGAGGTGGGGCGGGCGCAGGCGGAGCTCCTGCGGCTGAGTGCATGGAGGGCGCCGCTTTCGGTGCTGCCGCTGGCCGGTCAGGTGGGGACGAGCAGCCGCTGCCTCCTTCTCGCGCCGCTCGACCTGACGCTCGGCCTCGACGCCAGCCTCGCCGCCGCCCCCGGGGATCGCCTCCGTGCGCGCGCCTCGCTCTCGCACGCCGAGCTGTGCGTCACGCCCGAGGCGATCGCCGCCGCCACCGTCGCGGTCAACCTCGCCGCCGCCGACCGCAGGACGGGTCGCAAGGCTTTGCGCCACGCCTTGCGGCAACAGAGCCATCAGGGCGAGGCGCTTCGCAGCATGGAGGCGGCGGCGCTCGCTGGACCCGCGCCTCCGCCCAGGCGGTTGCTCCCGGCGCTCACCGCCGCGGCCGCACGGCTCGAGTTTGAGGCGCGGTTAGATGGCGCGAGGTTGGTCCTCGAGTCGAGCGCGCAGCAGTTGCTGCAGCTCGAGGCGGGGCCGCTCAGCCTCGCGGTGAGCGGTGCGCCACTCGAGCCGCAGATTGGCGGCGTTGGCGCCAAGGCGGGGCCGCGCGTGGGCGCAGCTATCGAAGCGCGAGTCTCTCTTGTGCGCGTGGCCGTAACCGCCCCGCAGCTCGTCGGAGCCGGCGCCTTGGTGGCGCTCGAGCCGGCGCAGCAACAGGAGTATGGCGGCGAGACGATGCTCGCAGCAGCGCAGGAAGCCGCGCGGGCAGCCGAGGCGACGGTGCGCGTGAGCGTCGCGCCAGCTCCCACGGTGGAGGGCGGCGCACCATCGTTGCTACGTCTCGCCCTCGCGTCGCCCCCGCGGCTGGTGTTTGGCGCCGTGTCGGTGTGTCTACCAGTGGGCCGTTCGCTGCTTCCCACGCTGTGGACTCTCCACTCGGACATGGATGCGCTGTCGCGGGAGCTGGGGGCAGCGCTAGCGGCGGCGGCCGCTGCCGAGGCCGACGAGGTGGCCCTCGCCCCGCCCGTGGCATCTCCTCCGCCAGCCGTGCTCGACGCGCTTTGCGGGGCTAGCCTGGCCGGAGCCCGCGTGGAGGGCGGGCCGGTCTCCCTCGCGCTGAGCGACGATGCGGCAGATCTCATCGAGCTTCGCCTCACTTCGCTGTGCGTCACACACCCGCCCACCGTTGCAGAAGGCGATGTGGCTGCCGGGCTGCACGTCTCTATCGGGATGCTGGAGGTGCAAGCAGTCGCTACGGCGGATGGCGCGCAGAGGCTGGAGCGGTCTCTCATGCGCACGGCGAGTCGGGCAGGCGAGCCGGCGTTTGCGATTACCTGGCGCGGTCCCAGCCAGCTCCAGCTTACCACGCAGCCGATGGTGATGCGGCCACCAGGTGGCACCGTCGACGGAATCGAGCGTTTGCATGCCGCGGGCCTCGATTTCATGGTCGAGCTCCGCGCCATGGGCGTGCTCCCGCCACCGCCGCCGCCGCCGCCGCCACTCCCGCTTCCAGCAGAGCGGGCTGTGCGCGCTGCTTTGCGTCTCTCCCTTGAAGCCACCGCCATCCGCCTCCTTCCGGCGAGCGAGGCTCACGCGTCGAAAGAGCCCGACGGCGCGGTGGAGCTTTTGCTGGGCGCTTCAACGGTTGCTGCGACCCTCCTCCCCGCTCTGGAGCCGCCAGACGACGTGGCAGCAGCTGCTGACGCGTTTGGGATTGCAGCATGGGAGAGCCCGCGCGCAGCACAGGGTTTGAGCGCGGCAGAGTCGCCCTCGGAGAAGGAACGCGAGTCGCTCGCGGCCGTCGATGCTTTGCAGGCGAGGCCTCTCTTCGAGCTGCCGCGACTCGAACTTGCCGTGGCCGTGGGGCGCAAGGTGCTGCGAGTGGGCCTGCTTTCCAACCACCCAGCGACCCTCTCACTTGAGCCGCACAGTTTGCTTGCCCTCTGCGCGGGCGCTGACGACGCTTCGCGTCTCGAAGTTCTTCGGCCAAAGCTGGAGCCGGGCCCACCCGCCTTTGCTGTTGCAGCACATGTCAGCGCGGTTGTCGTTCGTGTCTCCTGCGGTGGCGATCTGGACGCCTCCACGCTCCGCCTGGACCACCTCGGGATGAGCTGCGGCGGCGCAGAGCGCGATCTCGCTTGCCTGCGCGCGTCAGTGGGAGACGCTAAATTGTGGGCAGGAGAGAGCGACAGCCCACCGCTCATCGCCACCACCACCTCAGCGGGCACAGAGACGTCGCCCACGGTCAAAGGGAACGAGTTGCTCGTCGTCGAACGGACCGCCCCATCCGACGCGAATGCGATTCCGCTGGTTGCGATTCGCATCGCGCCTCTCGATGCAACCCTCTCGCCGGAGGCAGTCGCCCAGCTCTCGAGCATAGCAGCAGCTTTCCAGTCAGATTCGCAGCCGCCGCAGCCGCCGCAGCCGCCGCAGCCGCCGCAGCCGCCGCCGCGCCTCTCCTCACAGGAGCTTCAGGGGCCCGCTCCTGCTTCGACAGCGTTGCAAATTCAGCTCGAGCCGGCCGTGGTGCAGGTGTGGCTGCTTCCCGCGTCATTGCCGCCGAGCAGTGTCAGTTTTGACCCCGCGGAGGCCCAAGGCGAGAGGCGAGGGGCTCGCATCCGCTTGAGGGCGGCTGCGACCTACCTGGCCATGCCACTCTCCGAGGGGTCCGAGGGCTCACAGGTCCAGCTCACACTCGACCTGTCGCACAGCGCGACGACCACATTTGCTGCGCGCGGAGGACTCGAGGAGGAGCTGCCGCTCATCTCACCTTTCGAGGTGAGCGTCCAGGCTAGCACGAGGCCGGCTCCGTCCCCTTCGGTGGCGGCAGAGGCACACGCCGCCACCGCACCTTCATCGTTGGCCGCGGCGGACGGGGTGCAAGCGGCGGTGCAGGTTCAGGTGTCGTCGCCACTCGAACTGGAGATTGACGCGCTGCAGCTCCGCCTGCTTCGGGATCTGAGCGAGGAATTCGCCCCGAGCTTGGCCGACACGCCTGCGGCCCCGACGGGCACCGGAGCCGGAGCCGAGCCCGCATCCCTGCCACACCGTCAGCTCGCGCCTCTCGCGAGCAGGAACTCCCTCTCGCTGGAGGTGCGGCTGCTGCGCCACGTGCAGGCACAACTCTACTCTGCGCGCGGCCGCGACCAGCCCTTGTGTGCCGCACGGCTCGAGGGCGCGGCGGCGGGCGCCCCGCTGCTCCACGCGGCGCGGCACGCCTCTGGCTCGGTGGCGGCGGAGGTGCAAGTCAACGCGCGCCTCGAGGCTTCCGTCTACAGCGCCAGCGCGGCCGCGTTTGAGCCGCTGCTCGAGCCGTGGGATGTCGCGCTCACGGCTCGGCAGCAGCGAGCGCAGCGAGGCGGTTCCGTCTTTGTTCCGGGCAAGTGGTCTGCCCACGCGGACGGGTCGGCACTCGAGGCGAGCCTCTCGGACACGATGCTCACCTCGCTGCTCGACGGGCGCGTCGCATTGCTGCGCACGCTCGCCGCGCCCTCGGCTGCCGCCGCCAGCCGCCTCGCCGCGCCACCAGTACTATTGCGGCTACAAAACGTTTGCGGCGCACGGCTTCGCTATGGGTTGCAAGAGAGGCAGGGGAAGGGCAAGGGGGTATCAACCCCCGTGGAGCAGCCCGGGGCGGAGCTGCCATCTGCGGGCAGTACCGAGGTCGAGCTTCCTTCGAGTCGTGCGTCAGCCCGCGACGCGCGGCCGCTCCAGCGCCTGCACTTGAGCCTCGAGGTGCAAGGCGCGGCCGGGTCCTGGCACCGACTGCCGCCCTTGCCGCTCGCCCGCTCGGGCTCCTGGGCCCTCTGTGCCGTGCCGCCGCCCGACGGCGCGCGCCATTCGCCGCTGTACGTGTATTGCGTGAGCCGGCCACTGCTCCTCGCTACAGACGGCGCCGTTGGCTTCAGCCTCCAGGTCCGTTCGCACACCGAGCTCTCAAATTCTTCGCCGGAGCCGCTCGCTGTCGAGATCCTCACGCTTCCGCCGCCGCCGCCGCCGCCGCCCCTGCCAGAACCAGCTGCCGAATCAGCAACAGCACTAGCCGCTGCAATCGGAGGCGACTCGCTTGACGCGGCGGCGGACACGCACGTGTCTCTCGGCGTGGTGTCTCCCGGCGGGTCGATCCCGGTCCCGCCGCATCTGATGTCGGCGCGCGTGCGGGTGCGGCCGGCCCATTCGAGCGAGGGGCGTGCTCGCTCGGGTGAGGGCGCGGGCGAGAGCGATCCCGACGGGAGTGCGTACGAGTGGCCCTCCGAGACAGCGTCCTTCTGGCTCGCCTCGTGCTCGCGGGAAGGGGAGGCGGCGCGAACGCTCGGGCGGCTCCTGCTTCAGTTTCCGCATCTCGCGGCCTCCGAGGCGCTCATCGAGAGCTGGCGGTGCGCGCTACCGGCCAACGACCCGAACAACCCAAACGGCCTCCGGCGGCTGCACGGCACGCTCCACCTGACGACCACCGCCCTGGCCTTTGCCTCGCGCGGAGGGCGCGACATGCGAGAGCTGATTCCGCTCGGCAAGCTGACCGCAATTCAAAAGGCGCAGACGCCCCTCTCCCGCAGGCCGGCCATAGCGATTTGCCACAGCGCTGGCCCGCCGGGCGGCTCCGCGCCACGCGCCACGGCGGCCGCCCCTCGCGTCCTGCTGCTTTGCGGCTTCGCCTCGCGCGACCGCGCGCTACACGGTCTGCTGCGACACCTGGCGCACTCCCACCCGCAGCTGGCGTCCACAGCGTACCCGCCGCCGAGCGCGCGGCTCACAGCTCGGGTCGGCCTCCAGCCTGGCGAGGCGGTGCTGCACAGCTGTGCCGCCAGCCTCGAGGTGGACGGCGCCTCGGGCGGCGCCGCCAGAGGCACACTCCACCTCACTGACGTGCGGCTTGCCTTTGAACCGGCAGCAAGCAGCCAGCCGGCGCTGCGCGCTTACTGGGCCGACGTGCGAGGCGTGCACCTCGCCGCTGCCTCTGGTCCGGTGACCGCGCAGCAGTCCGGCGTGCCGTTGGTGGTGGAGACCGCCGGCGGCGCTCTGTGGCTTCTGCGCGCCAACTGTCCGCTCGGTGCTTGCCACACGCCGGGGACGTCGCCGTTGGAGAGACGACTAACCCCCCCCCCCCTCCCCTTGTGTGCCACAGGTGAGTTTGGGGAGGCGCTCGCGGGCTTGCTGCCCGAGGCGGCGCTGCAAGAGCTTCGACGGCTGGTGGGCGGCGAGGACGACGCCGAGTCTGCCCTCGAGGAGGCTGGCACCAGCGAGGCGGACGATGCTGCCAGCCACGAGGCCGAGGCTGCCAGCTCGGTGGTCCATCGGATGGCGGCGGCGCGCCGAGACGGTGCCGGTTCCTACGAGGTGGCGGTGCGGGTGGCGAGTCGGCCAGCGCTCGCCCTCGCCGGCGCGCACAGCTTGTCGGCTCAGCCGCCGCTCCGCACGGTGGTGGTGCTGCAGCCCGCACTCGCCCTTGAGAGCGCGCTGCCGTACCCCGTGCAGTACGTCCTCGTCAGCCCTGCCGTCCTCGTGCCCGCCACCGCGGCGGGCACTCTGCCCGCCGGGGGCTCCTCGGCTGCGTCCTTCCTTCCGCGCGGGGAGCTGCTGCAATTGCGGCTGCGGATGGGGCGGCGGTGGGGCCCCGTCGTCGCCGAGTACGCCACAGACCACGCCGGCGCCGCTTCCGGCTGGAAGCCTCTCGTGGCGTCGAGCTGCTCGCTCGACGACCCTCACGGCCGGCCCGCCGCGATCCACATCGAGCGGCAAGGCGCCGGCTCCGAGCGGACCGTGCTCTGCCTGCGCCTCTCGGCGCCGCTGTGGCTCGTCAACGAGACGGGACTGCCGCTCAGCTACCGCGTGCGGCGGCCTCGCGGCATGGCCAAGGCGCGCAATCCGCGCACGGGCCGCACTTCGTTTGGTGAGAGCCCGAGCGATGGCCTCGCTTGCGTGGAGGCGGAGCAGAGCGCTCCCGCGGCGGGCTTAGCTTCGACAGCCACCGCGATGGACAACGCGAGGAGGCTTGGCCCGGCCCTCGGCCGTGCCGCGACCACCTCGAGGCTCTCCACCACGGCATCAGCCACGGCCGCGGCGCGATCCGCTGCCTCGCAGCACGCGGCCGCCGCGCCGCCGTCCTCTGCCCGCGGCAAGCTGCTGAGCCGTGCGTCGAGCCTCTCGGCTCGGACGAAGAGCTTCGCGCGCTCTAGAAGGGGCGGTGCCGACCACCAACCGCCGCCGCCGCCGCCGCCGCCGCCGCCGCCGCCGCCGCCACCGCCGCCGCCACACGCTGCTCCGCCGCCGCCACCGCCCTTGCCAGCCCAGCCGCCGCCTCCGCCGCCTCCACTACCCCTGTCGGGTGCGGATGCTTCCGGCCAGGGGGCCGAGGAGGCGGGTGTGGCTGCCCACCGCGAGGACACAGCAGGGCTCGCGGAGAGCGAGGAGAGCGAGGGCGAGGAGAGCGAGGACGAGGAGAGCGAGGCGGATGGGGAGGAGGGGGGCAGCGATGGAGCACACGCGGCGGCAGGCAGCGCCGCAGCTGGCGGCGACGCAACCCCCCTTCTGCTGCCTGCGCACCGCATCTCTCTCGGACTCCCTCGAGCGCTGGCAGGCCCCGCCGCAGCCGCCGTCGGGCCGGGCGAGCGCGTCTGGAGCAAGGCGATCCAGTGCGAGACGGGGAGCTCAAGCTGCGTGGCCCTCGGCCCATACGAGCTCGCCGCCGAGCAGCTGGCGCCGCCCAACGACGCGGCGCGCAGCCGGCTGCTCGTGCTGCGGCCACGCTACCGGCTCGTGAACCGGACGGGCATCTCGATCGCGCTCTCCCCGTCGGCGAGGCCCAGCCTGCTGCCGCCCGCTGTCCCGCCCTTCGTGCTGCCGGCGGGCCAGCTGGAGCCGCAGCCGCTCCACTGGCGTGGCACGCCGTCGGCCGAGCGCATGCTCCGCCTCGCACACGTCGCCACGGACGGCGGCACACCCCCGCTGCCGACGGCGGGCGCGACCGGCGGGGTCGGCGCCGCGTGGAGCGGCGCATTCGCCCTCGAGCCCTCGCGAGACGACTTGGTGGTGGGCGTGCCCGGCCGGCCCGGCCTGCTGGTGGACGTGCTCGTCGAGGAAAGCGACGCCGGGCTGCTCGTCTGCCTCGACGCGGCGGGGGTGCCGCCTTACGTGCTGCACAACGAGTGCGACGCCCCCCTCGCCGTCCGGCAGAAGGGGTGTGAGCGGCAGCACCTCGCGCCGGCGCGCGGCACTTTGCCGTACGCGTGGGACGAGCCGCTCGGCGAGCGCGTGCTGCTGCTCTCGCCGCTCGGCGATGCTGGAGCGCTCGAGCAGTATGAGATTGCGGTGGACGCACTCGGCGAGCCGGTGGCACACGGCGCGCCGCCCCGCTTCTGGACGGTCACGTCTCTCGGCGAGTCGCACCGCGCCCTCCGGATCTCGCCGCGGCTGCCGACTGACGCGGCGCGCTCTGCCGAGCTCTCGCTCTCCCTCTCTTTCCTCATCGCCTCCGCCGGCCTCTCGCTGGTCGACGTCCGCGGCCGCCGCTCCGAGCTGGCGTATGCGCGCGCGGCTCCCATCGTGATCTCGGCGATGCAGTCGGCGACTGAGCTCGAGTGGCAGCTGCTGGTGACGCGGCTGCAGCTCGACAACCAGCTGCCGCGCGCCGGGCTGACGACCGTCTTGCTCGGCGAGGCGGCCGCCGAGGCGGCGCCGGGCTGGCTGCAGCTCAACGTCTCGCGCCGGCGGACGGAGAAGCGGATCCGCGAGCTCACAATCTCGCTGAGCGACACGCAGCTGCAGATTGAGGAGGCGTTTCTCGGCGCAGTGCACGGGTTTGGCGCGCGGCTGAGCGCGGCGGTTGCGGCGGCGGCGGGCGAGGCTGGCCTCGGCGAGGGCGCGGCGGCGGAGCCGGCGCTCGGCGCTGTCGCGCTGCCTCCTCCTGCGACGGCACGCAAGCGGCCGTGGTACGTTGACGAGCTGTCGATGGCCGAGGCGCGGCTGAGCGTCTCGCACCGGCGGCTGCCATCCGTTGTGGCGCGGCAGGCGCGGAGCGGGGTGCGGCTGCCTCTTTCGCTGCCCAACTTTGACGGGCTGCCGCTCCGGCTGCGCCCCTTTGAGCGGCGCCACATCTTTCTGGAGCGCGCGCGCCTGCAGCGGCAGCTCGGCTCGCACTACAAGGCCGAGACGCTGCGCCAGCTCCACCGGATCGTGCTCCACGTCGCGAGATCGGGCACGCTCAACGGCGGCGGCGATTATGCGCCGGTCGCTCCCGCGCGCAACATCGCCCAGGGCATAGCGCAGGGCGGTGTCGGGCTGTCCCGTGGTCTCTTTCACGGCCTGACCGGCATCGTCGCGGCGCCGATGCGCGGCGCACGCGACGGCGGCGGCGTGTCGGGTTTTGCGCGCGGCCTCGGCAAAGGGCTCGCCGGCGTGGCACTCAAGCCGACGGCGGGCATGCTCGAGCTCGGCGCCAAGGTGTCCGAGGGAATAAAGAACACGGGCCGGCCAGAGGGCGCAGGGGGCGCCTGCGAGCGGCTCCGGCTGCCGCGCATGCTCTACGGGCCGGCGGCGGCCATCCGGCGCTACGACGCCGTCGACGCCGCCGGCTGGGGCGCAGCGCAGGCCGTCGAGGGCGGCCGGTACGCAGCCGAGCCGCTCGTCTGCTGCGCGCTGTGCGCGCCGCGTGGGCCGGCCGAGGCGCTGCTGCTCGTCTCTGTGGAGAGGCTGATGCTCGTCCACCTGCCGCACGCTGGCGGCGGCGGCGGCCAGGCGGCGCAGGCGGTCACCGGGCTCCGCCTGGAGTGGCAGGTGGCGCTGCGCGATCTGACCGAGCTCAGCTTCGACGCGGCGGGGCCGGCCGTGGTGCTTTGCTCCCCAGAATTGCGCGCTGGTGAGCCGCGGGGCGAGGGCGGGAACGCGGTACGCGTGCCCCTGGCCAGCGTCGAGTACTGCCACACCCTCGCCTCGGGCCTTGCGGAGCTGGTCGTGGGGGCGACTGCAACGAGGCGTAGGTGAGGGGGGTGCTTTACCATTTACGTACACGTTGTGTCTGCCTGATGAGAATTTTTTAGTGCTACCGCGTGGCAATCAGAGTAAATGAACTCTCTAGTCTCAGGTTTAAACGACGAAAGTATCTCATGCCGCAGATGCTCTACGCACTACTGCTTTAGCCATTACGCTTTACGGCTCTACAACATCCATCTAACTAACATCTCCTCAAGAGGACACCAGACTCGTGCCGTCCGGCCGGAGCCCGTAG
>Ga0115008_10003993_pt1 | contig 12222 bp, 6 predicted proteins | sample FraStrMetagenome_FD_87164 | JGI IMG/M metagenome (GOLD analysis project Ga0115008, IMG submission 87164) | Marine eukaryotic phytoplankton communities from Arctic Ocean - Fram Strait ARC3M Metagenome | ecosystem: Environmental > Aquatic > Marine > Oceanic | place: Fram Strait | collected 2012-06-18
CTTAGGCTTAGGCTTAGGTTTTGCCTTTGCTTCTACCTTAGGTGGATTTTCGATGTTCTCGTATTCTTCTTCCAGCTTCTCAATTAGCCTATCGTGAGTGTCTTGCTGTATTTCATTTTGCGCAAGCTGTTCGCTTATAGCGTCGATTTCCCCATCGATAGCTTCCATTCTGTTTTCTTCAGCTTCCGTAAGCTTACGGCTAGCCTTAAAGCCTGGCTTAGATGCAGCGCTCTCTCCTATTCCTGAGATTGTTCTTCCTATAGTTTCGTCCAAAGACATTTTAGAATTACTATCGTAATTTAAAACCGTGTTGTATATACTGTTAGGATTGTCTCTCCCAATTAAAGCGTACTCAATTGCGTTGGTTTTTTCTCTTGATCCAAATACATTGCTAGAAGATTTATTTATTAATTCCTGGACCCTGGCTCTATAAGCCATTGCAATACCAAGAGCTTTTCTAGGTAAATCTAATTTCGGGCTATTATAAGCACTTTGAACGTTTGCTTCAAAATTTGCATCGTATAAAAAAGCGCTGCTAGCTCCTAATTTTTTGCCAATTTTAACACCTTCAGTAGCTGCTTTGGTTAATCCCTTGCCTAGCCCCTTGTTGTCTATTACGCTTTTATTAAAATCTTTTATAAAATTGAAAACGTCTTTACCTGAATTAAATGTAACTTTCATTCCGGCTCTCTGTAAACCTTGACGAATAAAATCACCTATTTTAGTAAAAGTATTTTCTTCAAAAGCAATAAAGCCTTGAGTTAAGCCCTCTGAAAATATAGTTAACAGCTCTTCTGCTTCTACACTAGAAGGATCCGATTTGTAAGCCTCTAGCCTACCTTGTATGTACGCATTGTTAAAGCTAATACCAGTTGGTATCATTTTGTCAATTTCAGATTTAAGAGCATTACTCATTTGCACTATAGCGCCTGGGTTGTCTGTAATCGTTTTAAGTAACACCCCGTGAAGTAATTCGTGCTGAGCTGTGGTTACAGCCTTATTTGTACCCGCAACATCTTCATTAATTACTATGCTTTGTGTTCCATCGGGGTTCTGCATGATAAACCCATTCTGCTTTACAGCTTCCTCTACATTTATTAACTTTTCTTTATCAGCCTCCTTTTTGCCTTCGTTTCTTTTATTTATATCAGCATTTTGCTGCTCAACCGCTTCTCTAACTTTCGAAGTATTTCCTTTATCAAATTTAATACCTAAAGCTTCAGCGATTTTTTTAGACCCGGCTTCTGTTTTTTGCTGTATAACTGCGGACTGCTGTGTAACCTGAGAGTTTTCTATTTTAACGTTTATTGCTTCAATTTCCGCATCGATGCCTTTTGTATAACGCGGATCGGCTTTTGATTTTTTATCTAGCAATTGATTTTTTTGTACTAATAAATCTATTTGCTCATCATTCATTACATCAGGAGCTACGTTAATAGCTTTTATAATATCAGCACCATATTCTATAGCAGAATTTATTTCGTTTAATTGTCTTTGGGCTGCTTCCTTGCTTTGCTGGGTTCTGGCTCTTTTTAACTTATTTTCTACAATTTTTTTAGTTTCTTGTAGAGTTGTTATTACATCAGCACCTTGGGTTCGGTATTGATTATATATTTTGTTTTTGTAGTTTTTAAATTGAGCAGGAGCCATAACTGCTGAGGTACTTCCTGCTAAAAGTATAGTACCAGCTATAGTTTCAAATTGAGTATCAAAATCAAAAAACTTTGTCTCATTACTCAATCCTACTGTTATTTTAGCTATATCATTTAAAAGCAATTCAGCCTCTTCCTCCCCTATTTCCCCTATAAGGTTGTCTATAAACTGCTTTGTTACAACTTTTATTCCGTCTTTAGTCGTAACTTTCTTAAGGTTTTCTACAAAAGTTTTCTTTATAGTAGCCCCGGCCGTTGTGCTAAAAAATTTACTGTCAGGCATTATACCTTGTACCAATGCAGTGGAAAAGGAAGTCATTGTTGAGTAGGCTAGCGATTGACTGTTACTTAAGCCCATCTGCTTACCTTCTAAATAATTATCATTAACGGTGGCTCTAAAAGCAAACCCACCCATTTTCACTTTGTTTATAGTTTGAGCACTAGCCCCCATACCGCGCATGATAGAGTATGCGGTTCTAAGTCCCTTAACGTCCCCTTTACGAGCAGCAAGAGCTACCCCTATTGTAAATGGCAGCATGTTTGCAATAGTTTTAGTTGTAGACCTGAAGGTGAGGTTGTCCATAGAAATACGGCCCCCTTTATCGCTTATTCCAAAATAATTAATATTGTTATAATTAGAAAACGTATCGCTAATCATATCAAGGCTAGTATAGTTGTCTTCGAAATAATCAGAATCTATAGCGTCCCAAGCTACCCTATTAAGCCATATAGATGTACCAATTGTGGCGTCTCCTATCAACTTCTGGCCACCTTGAATAAGAGTACCTACGGCATCTCCAAGATCACCTATATAACCCCCGTCAATATGGCGATCTCTCCACTTTTCAAAGTCATCAGTCATTTGAAAATTATTAGCAAAGGATTGTTCACCAATATTGTAAGCTAATTCAGCAGAAGTGTCTTGTATTTTTATAGCAGCATTGTAAAGTATACCTTGAGCAGCGTTAGCTACCTCAGGCGTTATATTAGCGGCCTCGTCTGCAGCAAATATTATATCTTCAGCTTTATTGTATTCAGATACATATTCATCATAGGATTTATTTAGCACTATACTTTTAGCTCCTGTAATAATCATTTCTTTTTCAGCAAGAGGCACGTTGCCATCAAGTATCTTGCCTACTAGTTTTTTATTACCTGAAATACCGTTTATTATTTCATCTTCTACTCTTTGATCAAATACTTTTTTTTCTTCTTTTGTTTGACCTAAGTCGCTTTCGCCAAAGCTACTGTATGTGTCTTTCGTTCTAGCTGTGGTTATTTCGTTTAATAACAAGTTTTGCTCTTGGTATTTTTCTTTGTCATAAGAAGTTTCAAACACATTATCCTGCATGTCCTCATAACGCCCAGCGTATACTTCAAATTCTTCTTGGGTAATTTCGCCAGCATTGTATTTATCAATACCGCTATTCATGTATGCCTCGGCATCATTTATCTTTTTCTTATATTTGTTTCTTTGGCTAGAGTCAAAAGTTCTGCTTTCTTCTAGCTCGTTTTGCTTGTTATATTCAAGCTGATCAATTTGTTTTTGTATTTCTGCTCCCTCCGCGGACATAAGAGGGTAATTTTTTTGTTTGTTCTTTAAAAATTTAAGCTCATTGTCGTAAATTGATAAAGCAGCCTCGTTTCTGTCAAAAGCAGGGTCCTCGTATAAGCTTATAACAAAATCGCTAGGGCTATACTTTGGATCAGTTAGCTTAGGTTTTTCTTTATTAGCTTCGTATATTTCTTTTTCTTCTTGAAAAGTGTACTGAGATTCTGTTGGGCCGCCGGGCCTATTTATCCATGCAGATAACTCATCTGCAGAAAGATCAGGATTATCAGCAATATAAGCATTAGTTTCTTCCTCCCACTCTTTTACTGTAATAGCATTGCCGTAGCCGTCTGTTTGTATTTCTACCTCATCCAGCCTGGACACCGAAAAACCATCTTCCGAGGCGGAATCCCCATTTGATGCTTGACTTGTCTCCGGAGTTACAGACGCATCGGTCTCCGCATCTCCGTTCTGAAAATTTTCAGCAGGGGGTGTTTCGCTAATAAGCTCAGCGTTTGGGTATTTTTCTAAAAAGTAAGGTACTAATCCTTCAGAAATTTCTTTGGTTACAGGATTACCGTCTATATTTATTTTATACTTAGGCATATTTTATTTTTATTTAATTAAATATTAGCTAATTCTTGAGCCGCAAAGGCCTTGTGTTGCGCTTCGGTAACCTCTGTTTCGTCTCCGTTTTTTCTTATAAGGTAAAACTTTCCATTCCTGGAAGGGCCTGTACTTACTACTGGGTTTGTATTTTTTGGTGTTTTTTTAGCCTGCTTTTCGTTATAACCGGCTTGTCCAGCTTCCCTGCGGGATGTAATTAGCCTGTCTATCAGCTTCTTTTTTATTTCCTGAACTACTTTGCCGTTGTCTGGGTTTTCTTCCCACAGGGTTCCTAAATCCTCTGTAGGAAATTCGTCTTCAAAATCGTAGATAAATGACCTCAAAGAGTCTTGACTAGCAAAAGCGCTTTCCAATTCTATCCTGTATAATTTTTCAGATTCAGGGCTAACCAAATCACCTGCTTTTCGCACAGATTCGTTTTCAGTAAGTATTTTCCCCCCTAATTTATAATCTTTTAATAAAGGCGGGGATGTTTCATTATATGACTTTACTTCTCCATCGATATTAAATCCTATATTACCACCGTCCATTATAGTAAACGGGGCATCCATTTTTTCATCGCTAATTCCATCGCCGTCTGCATCCTTGTGGCCATACATTGATTGGTTTAGGTATATTAAAGTATTTTGCCTAGTATTCTTAGGGTCGTTACCGCTAGAGTATACACCTCCAACCATGCCTTCAACAAACTCTACCTTACTTTTTTTGTATGATTTGATTTGAGACGCTAAGTTTTTAAAGCTATTGTTGACACCGTTCATTATGTCTACTTGTGCCATATACTCAGATGAAGTCGTATCGGTCATTCCGGCCAATGCTTTTGCTGCCTCAGCATATTTATTTCTTTCTGAACCCAAAAAGGTACGCATCGAGCTAGTTTCTGCTGGGGAAAACGAAGTAAAGTCTATGTCTGTTTTCATTTTGCCCATTAGAGAATTAACCCTAGCTTGGTACTTTTCATTTTCAGTAACAATATTAGGTTTTTTAAATCCTCTTGCTGTAAGGCCAGAGCTCGCAAGCCCTTTCATCATTTCTGCTCCTACATCTACAAATTTCTTTGCCGCCTTGCCTGCTCCTAGTATTAATTGATTATTTGCCATAAGTTAATCTACTTTGTGCCGTTCATAAAATTCTGTGGACCTACGCCCATCATACCGCCTGACGCTGCTGAAGCTGCTCCTCCTACCACACTGCCGACGCCCCCTACTATAGACGCGGTTGCTGCGTCTCTTGCTTCATTTGCTGCTCCTAGCCTTTGCTGGGACATGCCAAACATTGTGTCCACCTTATCTTTTTCTGCCGCTCTAGAAGCGTATTCTCCTTGTATTTCTTGCTGCTGTAGTTGTCCAGCCATTTGCCTTTCAGCTCTTTGATTGCTAGCTTCTTGCCTACCTATATCCGCAGACGCTGCTTGTGCCGCATTACTTTGTGCCCCCGCCATTGATTGGGCTAAAGCCGCAATACCAGATCCTCCAGCTGCAGAAGACAGTTTATCCATAGTATTAGCAAATCCTCCCGCTTGCTGCTGAGCTTGAAATTCAGCTGCCTGAGTATTGACCGTAAGGTCTTCCATGGTATTCTCCATGTTTTTATTTAGGTTAGAGGTATCAGCCCCTTCCATTCTTGCTTTATTTCTGTTAAATTCCGCTTGCGCTTCTGCCTGTTCTTTTTTTCTGCCTTTACTGCCTATTATACCAGAAGCAATTCCAGTAAGTCCTGACACAACGCCTCCTATGGCTCCTATCATATCTTTGTATTTTATTATTATACTTTTATTATTACGTGTTATTTGCTGCTTTCAAATATCTCAGATCCTACTAAGAATAGTTCCGCATACTCTGTGGTGTCGTTTTTAATTTGCATTTCAGCATAGTAGCCTTTAAGCCCACTAGTATTAACGTTTGCTGTTTTACTAAATAGTATAAAGCTAGTTAATGTAGGTCTTATCTGGGAAGGATCTATGTCAGCTGTAATCGTATAAGTGGTTACAGCAGTTATTAATCCTATCAATACTATTTCCACCCCGTTTATATCGTTTGTATAATACGCGGTATCGCCTACTTGTACAGATACGTTTAATGGTTGGGGGAATGTTAATGTTATTTCGTCCATGCTTAATTGTTTATTAAATCAATACGTTGTCTAAATCTAATGTACTCGTTTTGGATATTGAACCAGGGGTATTAACATTGACAACAACAGTAGCTGTTAATGCAGCGGGAGATAATAAATTATTTACCTCAAATGTCTGACTTACCATGGTGTAGTTAAAGTCCTGTGGAGGCACTGCTGGATCTTGCCCCGTCCAGGCTAGCGCCGGAGGCGGATTATTTGCTACCGTGAAGGTGCTCGTAGAGGTTGCGGTGACAGTGTATATCACTTGCTGCGGTATAGAATAAGGCAAATAATACCTAACAGCTGTAGCTCCAGGAGTAATAGCGGCGTTTGTACTAGTAAATACTAAGCCTAAACTTGCCTGCCCATATTGATTTATAGACGGAGTAGATGTTTGTCCATTAGCGGTGTTAAAGCTAGTTGCTAAATCGCCAGTGAGCGCAAAATTGTATGTTCTATTTACATTTGTAGTTGCGGGAAATACAACATTCACAACAGCTTGTCCTGTAGCATCTATAGTGCCGGAAGTATTAACTATGTTTACATTTCCAGGAGTATAAACACACCGCAAGTCCCAGTTAGCGCCTGTTATTCCGTATATTGTGAACGCTCTTGTTTCTCCCCCTTGAGCTATTACATTTTGAGTATTAAATTGATAGCCTGTTATCTTTACGGGAGGGTTATAATATTGTACAGCGTTGGCTGTTAAGGTCAGGGTATCCCCAGAAACATTGTCTGCAGGAAATTTATAAGAAACAGAAAATGTTACCTGCACAAGCCTGTTTTCAGAATCAAAAGACTCAACGCTTGTTACCGTGTAATTTTTTCTATTGCCTTGGTTTATTGAAAGAGTCGGCGTGGTTGCGAAATAATAGCCGGCTAAAGCCACAATAGCCTGAGTGAATACTGTTGTAGTAGTGTCCCATGTCCCGCTTGAGCTAAAATTTAAAGGTAAATCTCCTGCAGCGGGCGTAGATACGTTAGTTATGCCTCCACTTTCCGCGGTCCCCGCTATGATTATCGGTGTTTCTGAAGCATAGCCTTGAATACAAAGAGATATAAGCACGTTTATACTAGGCATTACACTAGGCGAATCGTAGGTTATAACACAATCTACATTCAACCCATTTTGAGTAAAACAACGCTACTCACATACGTAGGTAAAGGGGTTATTGGTGAAAAATTAGCTGCGATTATAGTATAACCTGCATCTGGGGTTATTGTTAATAAAACAGAAGGATTTGCTATTGTCCAATCCGTTCCTGCTGTTTCAGAAAAACTTACTACGTTTACTGTAAAATTATCAAATGCCATAATATTTTTTTTTAAGAGAAAGGTATTACTATACCCATGGTTGCTGTAGGGCTACTCAAATTTCCACACCAAGCTTTCACAACAAAAACCCCGCAATTACCTTGAAACCCTGAGGTAGGCGTATATGTAAAACTTCCTGTCGTTAAATCTAAAGTCAAGCCAGATGGATTTTCTAATAGATTATTTTCTAGCGTGAAATATATACCTGTAGAGCATGTGTTACTTTGCTGGATAGTATGGCTCACGGTTTGATTTTCTATTCCTGGGAACGTTTGCTTAACAAGCACCGGAGCAGTGGGTATAGTCGAACAATCCGGATCTATCTTGTTTGTAACCTGAAATTCTGTTTGAATTGGGCCAGATATAACTGTAGCTCTTCCAATACCTTGAACGTTAAACTCGCTAGAATCCACATTAGTGTTGCAATTTGTTGTAAAAAAAGTATCAAGACCCTTTATATAATTAAAGTACTTACCTTCTTTCTTTATGAACTCTTTGATTTTACCTTCTTGCAAGTCTGTAACAATAGATTCCGCAAACCAACCTTTGGTCCTAACCGAAGAGGTAGGCGTTAATCGCTGTGCCTGCACCTCGGCTAAAGAGTATTCCTGAAGGCTAGCCCCTACTCTGTAAATATATTCTCTTGATTTTGTACCGCTATAGTTAAGAGTTTTATACCCTTTTACTACGGCTGGGTTTTCGTTGAATATAGTGGTAAATGAACTATAATGATACGCAGGGGTTGTGCCTATACTGTCAGGCCCTACATTGTAAAAAGTATTTCGTTTTTCATTTGTTCCATGCTCCCATATTCTACCTCCTTTAAATGTGTAATAAGCATTATCCAAGTAAGCTCCCGCTTCTGGTATATAAACTTTTCTTGATGTAAAACCATTTATTGCTTCTTTATACGAAACAGTTGTAGTAGTTGTAGGTAAAGAGTTTACAAACTGATCACACAATGGATGCTTATTAAGCCTGTCAAATTCTCCAGCCCCTAGTGTTTGTTGCCAGTAGGGGGTTAAAGAATTTAATGTTACATTGTAATTCCTTTTGTTAGGGTCCCACGTCCCTAGTATTTTATTGTTAATAGGTAGGTTATCAGAGAAAAACGAGTGCATGCCATAATCAGATAAATCTGTTATACCATCACCTGAAAGCCTAAGGACGGCGCCTCTAGTTGCATCGGTGTAATACATTCTAAATCCAAACTCAGCAAATGACTCGGGATTTTTAGCTATACCAAATTCACCTTGAAATGTTAATGTCTGCCCTAAAACTTCAGCGTTAGAAGTTAAGTTAGTGCTGCCGTCGGCATTAAACAAAGCATCTTTTTTAGCAAGTATTTTCATAGACTTATTTTCACATAAAGTGATTAAGTCAGTGTCTCTTGTATGAAACTTTTGTATACTTCCGTATTCTGGGTTTAAATCTTTAGTAATAGACTCTGCTTGTATAAACTGGTTTAAGTTATTTACACCAGATATAGAGTTAAATATTTGTGAAAATATTATACCGCTGGATCTAATTTCTTCGTTATAAGGTTCATCTAAAGTAGCAGAAGCCTTAACGCCATTTTCAATTGTAGGCTGGTTAAAATCGTCTCTAATGCGATCAGATTCAACCCCATTACCAAATGAATAACAGTTAGTAAACTCTAATGTGTGCGTTTGGCCTGTATATTCTGAAGTTTTATAAACTTTAGGCACTTCCCAGTATATATCTAGCTCTGCTGCTTCTTTAGGCTCTGTTTCAAATATAGCTGGATTTGCGGTGGAAAAGCTATCGTCTTCTTCAGATAGCTCTATAAATTCAATACCCACATAAGAATTCGCCCAGTTATTTGCATCAGTAGGGGCCCAAGGCTGAAGCCCGTTTTGAGTTCCACCACCTTCTAAATTTATTTGGTCTGTTAAAGGATTCCATTGCATGCCTTGATTACCTTGCGCCTCTGCCACTCTAAAACTTAATGTCCAGTTGGTAATTTGATTTGCAGAGTTTTCTCCTTCATTACCGTCCCAGATGTCCCCGCAGTCACATTGATAAGTTAACCCTTGTTTTTCAACTGAATTATATACTCTATATACAGTGCCTTGGGGGTCGGCTACCTCATTACCTGCCTTTATAAATCTAAACAGGGTGCTGTCTTGTCTTAATTGCTGTAACAAATTAGGGTTACTGCCGGCAATACCGTTTTCTTCAGTACCTGCACCTACTTCATTTTCGCAAAACCCAAATCCTCCAGCCCAGGCTATATCTATTTTATTTTCGCCCCCTTCTGTATAAATACCACTTCCTTCAGGGATATACTGAGTACAACCCGTTCTTATTCTATTTATAAAAAGCCTTTCAGGAGAGTTTTGAGCGTCAGGAGGATTAGGAGAATTTCTCCAATTGTTTTTCCACCAGGATTCTGAATTAGTATTTCCTCCATTAAAGTTATATAAATATCCTAAAGCTTTTCTTAAGTAAGATGCGGTAGCCGTATTGCTGGCTTGAGCTATTTTTCTTCTAAGCAAATCGTCTTGAAAAACCTTTACAAAAAACCTACCTGTAAATTCAGGTTTGTTTTGAGATTCTACTCTAATAATTTCTAATTCTAAATTATCTACCCTGGTAGGAAAACCAAAAGGTTCAGTAGACGTAAAATTCATGTCAGGTCCAAATACCTCACTGGAGTTAATTAACACTTGTGAAGTGGTAGGCGCTGTAAATGATGCTATCTTATAATATTTACTAATCGACAGCCCTGACTTAACCCTCATTAATAGTCCCGATAAAGTTTTTGTTTCTTCTCCAAATTGATCATCAAACGCAGTTTTATCGACTATAACTTTGTTTGCCCCTTCTATTGGAAAACCCGCTACTGTAAATACGGTAGACATAGCCCCTAAAGAAATTTTTGTTTCTTTTAAATAAGTGGGCGCTTCGTTTTCTATTGCGATGACCTTATACCTTGCTTGTTCAACAACAGGTTCTGAATTATCGTGTTCTTTTTTTAATATTAAAAAAGTCTCTTCATCTACTTTATTTCTTTCAGCAGAAGGAAATGACAGCCATAAATTACCGTCTTCCGCATCATAAAATCTATCCAATGCTAAATTATAGTATTCCCGCGAAGTTTCTTTTACGTAATACTTAAAATAAGGAAACTGCTTGTTTTGTTCGTAGTATGGTATTAAAGTTGGGTTATTGCCGTTGCCGGTTAGCGTAACTTGAAGCTTTGTAGATAAAGGTGCTTGCAGTTTTGGAACAATAATAGATGCTGCTTTACTTGTAAATACAGGTGTTGTTCTGCCGTATTTATCCATATAGGCTACCCCTATTTGATAAGTTCTTATTGATTTTACAGAAGGAGCAACTATTTTGCCTTCTATATTAACAGCCTCTCCTTGAGCCACAGTTGGTAGGCCAACTCTTTGGCTTACTGAAGATGCTTCAATATTGTTTTGAAAAAGCGAGCCGTTATTATTTAGCAGATTAAAATTTTGCGTATAATTCCCAAATAGCAATCTATTAGCAGTTATTTCCTGAGCTTTAGCTTTACGCGGCACGTTATCAAATGGCCTTAATATTTGGTTTGTATTAACAACCGATGTTATTATTTCTGTTGTTATATCAAAAAGTCCTATAATATTATCACTACTATCCTCTACGCTCCACTCTGGGTCTTCATTTGTAAAAGTGTCTACTACATATACGTTGGCATTGTTAGTTGCCTTATAAAGTATGTCCACAGCTACGACATCAGGGTACTCTACAACATTGGGAGTAAAATGAGATATACTAAGTTGCCTAACATTGTTAGTCATACCTAAGTTGTACCCCTGGCTTGGAGAATAATTAAAATCACCCGGTATAAACGCGGGATTTGAAAAAGCAGAAAACGCGGAAATTTCGTTATTTTTGTATTTATACCTATAACCAAATCTTGCAAATTTCATTTCAAAAAACGGGGGATCCTGTTCTAATGTTACATCATACAATATTGGATTCAAAGTAACACCTTCTGGGGCTGGTCCAACAGAAAGAATACTTACTACAGCCGTGCCTGCGCCTACCCCTATAACTTTGACTCTTATTACAGCATCTATATCTAATGGATTATTTTCAGCATTAGTAAGAAGTAATATGTTGTCAATAGCGTATACTGGAGGAATATTTGAGGACCAAAACAACTGAACCTCAGTGCCTGCAGCAATAGGCTGTATATCCCCTACGACAAGTTCGTTATAAAATGAAAAAGTAGTTTGAGTATCTACATTTGCACCAGGCAATCCGTCAGGACCTATTACACTATTAGAATATGCAGCTACAACAGGCGGCTGCAGTGGATACTTTTTTACTACAGTTATATCATCTTCAATAAAGTTTCTACCGTATATTTGAGAATGTGTTACAAAATTAGGCGTAGATCCTACCCAATCTTCAACGAATATTTTCTTTGGCTCAGTTTGATTGTCTGTCCAAATTAATATACCCTCTATTACGTTTATACCTGTAATTAAATAATCCTCACTAAAATTTAAAACACCTTCCGTGTCAACTAATAAAGGCCTAGTTAATTTCGTGTTGATATTATAGTAAGCTATAACGCTTACAGAATCCGAAGCTATAAACCAATATATATTGTCTGAATTTTCATCCGCTATAGCTCCTACGCATACAGGATTAGTCAATGCCGTAATATATTTGACATTTCCCCACTGGTTATACGCGTTGGTTTTAGGATTGTACATTTTATTGCGCAATTCTAAGTTACCTTTTATATTCTGGAAAGTACCAACTTGAGAGGTATCTGAAGATGCTAACTCTAAATTTAAGGCATCTCTATATTCTCCGTTAGGAACAAGTCTTTCGTCAAGATCCTTGTTCATTTTACCTGATGTAAACGTGTGTATTAACTCTGCCATTTAATTCTAGTGTTTAATCCATTTTGATTGATTTCTAAATACCTGTGCC
>Ga0115008_10003994_pt1 | contig 12221 bp, 6 predicted proteins | sample FraStrMetagenome_FD_87164 | JGI IMG/M metagenome (GOLD analysis project Ga0115008, IMG submission 87164) | Marine eukaryotic phytoplankton communities from Arctic Ocean - Fram Strait ARC3M Metagenome | ecosystem: Environmental > Aquatic > Marine > Oceanic | place: Fram Strait | collected 2012-06-18
AATTTGAGTGCTGTGTCATAACATAAGATGGCTTTGCTTGAGTCGGAAACGCTCGCACCATACTTGTTACCAAGGCTTACAAGATACTTAAGTTGCTCCTCTGTCATATCTCCAATTTCAACTGTTGATCAGAGGAATACACGATACGCGACAGGCACTAACTAAGATAAATTTTGATTGCAATAGCCATAACATAGCTTTTACCCTAGCAAGTATGGGAACTTGAGAGCACGTTCAGTGTTTTCGGTGTCGGTTGACTCTGGTTGCGCAATAATTTTCCGATGTCTCATTCGAAAAAAGAACATCTCAAACTCGGCTTCAACGTATGATACTGCAGTGCAAAAATCAAACATACATGATAATAACAATAAATGATAATGAAGACATCGCCGAAAATCAAAAGATATTCGCAAAGATAACAGTATAATTTTATTTATAAGATGAAATCAAAGGCTCGTATTCTCCCATCATATAATTGGAGTATAAAAAATAAAACAAGTGACATTTTAAAAATAAGCTCCAGAAGAAATATAAAAACTGTACATATATTAGAATTATTAGATATCGATCAAAATGTGTCCTATATTTTTAAATGTGTATCAACGTATCAAGAACCAAAAATTTTCAATGATTTTGCTCAGTGGATTACGATTTCATGACCGACACCATCACAGAACCTCGGTGACATGAAGAACCCTAGGAATGTAGAGAAACGAAAATAAACGTGATAAAAATAATTCGATCAATGTGTGCTCTACAGTTTCTCCTCAACATTTCATATTGTCTTTATTGAAATTACGTGTGTAATCGGTGGATAATTTGTTTATAATTAGTAGGTTACGTACATGTACACGTATTCCATCGCACTGTGATTCTCTATTTCGAGAGAACCCGAGAATTTATAGGGTTCCCATGAGGAGGTTCTCCTTAAGTAGATAACAATTCTACGTATTCTGCAACCTGCAATCTGCAACCTGCAATCTGCAACCTGCAATCTGCAACCTGCAACCTGCAATAAGATATGTTATGTACAGAGGGGGCGGACAGAGAAGGATATTTGGCGACCCGTAGACTTCTACAGCACACAACTTTTCCAATAAGCCTCTAAAAGTCAATTTAATACCATATCTTTGTAGCAAATTTCACGAGGATTCCAACGGTATATAATTTTCTATATGAATTAGAAACTACCACTCAGCAAGCCAGATGCGCAAATAATCGCCCGTGGCTAAAAAAATACACCACAGCATAAAAATAACTTCACCACCGATTATCTCCTCACTATCGAGGTCTTTTCTTAATCACCCACCACATATCGATCAACATATCATTGGTTGTGATGTTCGTGTTCTTGATTAATGAGATGATCCCTAATTTGCCCCTCTAGCCAGGAGCAAAGGGCAACCTACCTATTGTTCACGGAGTCTTCGCAATTTCATTATTTCAGGTAAGACGCTTGTAAATCTTTCAAATTTCAAAGAAGGCACTCAATTATCGTCGTTATCAATTTCTTCAGTCTATTTGCTTTTCAGGATCGGAAATTATTATAACTGTCTTAATTTGGACGGGAACGAATGAAAAGAAATGAGTCCACGGATTGCTCGATTTAAGAGGAGCCACGAAGTAATGTGAAACGATCACGGCAATCAAATATCGTCGTTATCAGTTTCTTCATTTCGATCGATTCCTTTTCTTAGATCAATCACAAAGGAATCGATCGGAATTTGAGTGGTGTCGCGATCATGGGTCTCATCAATTTCAAGATCGCCAGATGATGATTATTTTTCAGATGGTTACCAATTTTTCGAACAGTTACTGCATATAAAAACAATATACATGCATTTACTTGATAGTGTTGCAAAGGTCAATATCATTTGGGTGTACATTTCGAGCGAACATCCTGAGGTGTTCGCGCAAGGCGCAAGTGATGAAGACCTTATCAACAACAAAAATTAACCAAGGGTCATCCGACTCAACATCACAAAGAGGAGATTTTTTAGATGTCGTGCAGTCTTTTTTCGTGCTATTTTCGTGGAGATTTTTTACAGTAGACCCTCGTTTAAGACAAGGCCAGATTTCGAGCGGACTTTTTCATTCACAAAATGAAATATTTGGAATTTGACATATTCCGATAGTTGACTGTTATGCTATTTCTCACCTAACCTATAAATAAAAAAATAGATCACTTACACTAAATACGAAAGGATTGCACACTTAGAATGGTATGTTTTGAGCGTCTTGGAAAGAAATTCCAAAATTGCGCAATTTTGCACAAAACATGGTGTTTTCAAGGCTCTGTATCTGATGATGGAAACAAGTTTTCACTTATTTGACACTTTCCCAACAAAGGCAAAGGATGAAACTTTTATCTGACGAGTTGAACTCGTTCTAGGAAGATAATTTATCTCTAAAAAATCATTCCCTATTTGACATAATTTTCTCGTAGGAAATTACTTAGAGCTAAATAATTATTATTCCAAAATATCTCAACTTCTACTCAATAATTTTTTTTTAATTACGGAAGCATCACAAACACTGTAATATGGAGTTTGGGGGTACTTGGAATGACTAATATTAAGTTTCTGGAAGTAAAGTTACAATATTTCGCGAAAAGCACTTCAGTACTACCAAAGTTACCCTCGGTGCAAAAGGGAAAATAATTAGTAGAAGATAAACTCAAGATCAGGATAATCCGTTATTATGGAGTTAATCTAGTATATCATGCACTGTGCCTACTGCAGTTTCATTCACACTAAACCCGAGATCCGATATAGGGGGAAGTTCCAAGATACGGTAATACCTTTCATTGCTTGTCGAGCTGGAATATCCGAATCCTAATGGTCCCTTTCATCTGTTATCGAGCTGGAATATCCAAATCATCAGAAAAAAAGTTTGGGCAATACTTCCAATAAGCATACTCTACGAGTACGAGTAAAAATAAGTTATTCTTTTTGATTTTTAATTCGTTTAGCTATTTAGCATCAAAATCAGCAGCTGTATCAGTAACTTTATACCGGTATGGTGGGTTCTGCTGTACAAGAAGTGCATACATGTGCAAGCTTAATTTTAGCGAAGTTAAATGTTACAGGACTTTTTCCAAAGATTTAGCAGCATGTTCACTGAACAACGTGAGAAAGAGACTTGGGATTTGAAAGTTTTAGGAGTAGTTTCGCGACGTCGTCGGGGCCACTTTTGTAGAGTTGCAAAAGCGACTTGCTCCGTGACATCTTTTGGGCGCATGTAGCAGCCTCGTTTTCAAGAAAAGTATTCTCTCTACTGCATTTTTGACTGATATGAAAATTTTCTTCTCCATCAATAATCGGCGCAGAAGAAGAGCCAGTTGATCCAACAGAATTATTTTCTGTCTGACTAGAAGTCACGTCTTGAATACTCCAGAAATCTGGGTCAAAGTTTGTTTCAGTGAAATTTGCTTTTGCCATGAACTTCAACTGATCGATTTGAATAGATCTTGTGTTGATACCAATATCACATTCAACGGTATGAGCTGCTTCTTCCTTACGAACGCGGCGCCCTTCAGCTGTCTTGGATTCCGGACAAGGGTCGACACGCTTAAGCAGTAATACTGAAGATATATTTTCGCAACCCTTCCTCTTCGCCAAGTCTTGATTGACCCAGAGCGCGGTCGTCGCCTGACCAGTCGTTGAAAAGGAACGGACATGTACAAATCCGTAGTAGTTTAGCTGACGACGAAACGTCTTAAAGTTCCTTGTATTAAAGTATTTCGGCAGGATCTTTTTTGCAAACTCATCAGTTGAATGTAGGACCAGTAAACCTTTACGCCACTCCACGACACCTCGATGTTGCTCCTCAACGAGCATATCATGCAGACGACGCACGAATTTATTAAGCCTTAATCCTCCCGACGACGAAGTAGCCTGTCTTGGTGTGGACAATGAGCTTGTTAAAGATTTCAGTGTGACAGAGGATGAAGATGGTGGTTTAGATGTTGCTTTACCTGCAGCATATCAGTAGAGATGTGAGCAAAGATTATCCCTTGATGATAAAACAACGGAATGCAATGTGATCCCATCAAACACCAGTAACCACTCGTGACCGGTGTGAGTGTGTATCTGCATCAACTTCTTTGACCATTGAAAATTTGGGTAGTGTAACTATATAAATGTCGCGCAAACTCCCACTGTTTCTATTATAGCAATGACCAAATTTCACTCACCTTGTCGTGTTTTCGAATGATGTAATGGAAGAACATCGCACGTTTGTTCTTTACCGACGGGACTACTCCGATCTTCGTCTTCCGTCAAACTTGACAAGATCTGCTGATACGGTTTGAGATACCACTCGTTCATAGATAGTGTAGCCTCCATGATTGCGTTACTAGATATTATTGTAATGTGAGGGTTTCAATTTGAAACTTTTTATTTGTGTAATAGCTTTTTTGTGATGGTTCCTATCCAAGGTGAAAAGAAAATCTTTCTTCTCCTTTTTGATGGCTGTTTGCGCCTTTCCTTTGTTGACAAGTCGTTGAAGATGTGACACCACACCTCATACTGGGGTTTAGCTGATTGATGTGTTTTAAAGTACATTTGTATGATAGCTTGGCTAGCTAATTAGTTGCTTTCCCACGAAAATTTAATATTAATCGTCACTACGTGACATATGCGATCTGACGCAAAAAGATCGGGAAAGTCGTCGTACAAATACATAGACTGGAGAACTTCGGGAGAAAATCTTTTGTGTCCAAGAAAGAAAGGTTTTTGAACAAGCTGTCACACAGCTGCCACACAGCTGCCTTTCGCCCCTTTGGCTGTCAACGTGTAATCGGTTCTCATTTTAACGAGAACCATAAAGATATGACAAATCACCTTTTTCATCTTTTTTCGTCTTCGTCCCTTCTTTTCCTTGAAGCGCCATCTGTTTCACTGCTTCAAGGAACACGTATCTCTCTCTCAAGAAGCCTTCAAAGTTGTCACCAACATCGTTACTCAATCAGACATCCGTTTCAAATTCGGACCAAGGAGGAGATTTCAAAGAGCTTCCCTCGGATGTTCTTCCTTCCTTGACCAGAAAATTTCGAAGGTTGATATGAAAGTAGGAGCATATTCGTAGAAATCGTTAATTTTCCTGGAAAAATGCAATTTAGATAGGTTCGTGATACTGTGGGAAACGTCTTCTAACAATTGTACCTGATCAAGATATTGCGTATGTTCTCAACAAATCGAACTAGAAATTTAAAAAAATTATAAGAATCATCACCAGAAAAAATCTATATCTCAGCTTTCCTGAGATAATCTTGCCAGTTTCATTTCGCGTTTACTCAATCTAACAAGTATATTATCTATAGCTTCAGTAGCTTTAAGAGCTTCTTCTTCGGCTTCAGTAAAAGTAATCGTATTTTTTGTCGCATCCGCAGATATCATTTTTCGAGCACGTTTCCTTGACCGTCGAAGCTCCCGATAGGCATTAACGCGTTCCTTCTCATCTTCATTCACCGAAGCTGGTCGTTCGAAATCCCACGAATAACCAAGGGTTGGATGATATCTCGCACAGCTCGATAACGATTCACACGCTTCTATAAGTGCTTGGAGAGTTCGAGCTAAGTTGGCTTTAACAATAGATCGAACACTTGGAGACTTGAAAATAGTTCCTTCAATTATATAATAAATACCCAATATCTTCTTCGCATTCCTACTCGACCTGAGCACGTGTCTTATCACAAACAACTGCTCCTGCGCCGGGACAGCAGGCCCAACACCATCCTGTTGTTGATTTTGATTTCCTATGCCTTCTTCAGTAGTACTTTGCTGTTTCTCTTCAGCCGGCATCAACTCATACTGCTCCCCCACCAACATGTCCAAATGACGTGCGTACGCATCTTCCGCTTTCTTCAATGCATCCACTGGATCAAACGGTCGGCCCTGCCACTGCTGTTGCCTGATTTGATCTTGAAATAAAGCATCGACGTTAATACGCTGATTGGATAGTACTTGGTTGCTGCTGACCGACGGAGCGAGAAATGGATTTAACGGTAACAGAAAGTAATCTAATGCGTTGACTCGTGAGAGGCCAAAGCGCGCGAGATAAACCGGATCTACAAAGGAAGTAGTGGACATGGAATGAATATCACCAAAAAAATGACAATGCTGTTGTTATTTTAGTTTGTTGCATCTGGGTATCAAGTGTCTTTATTCTTGGTGTTGCTGCATTGCTCGTCAGTCGAGCGCGCTTTCGCTTTCCCACCAAGAGTAGCCGTCTGGGACTGGGATCGGGGAATGTTCATGGGTTTCACACTACCGTATGTTCAAAATTTCATAGGTAAATGACTAGTAACTAGTAACTAGTACATGTAACTAGTAATGGCTACGGAGTTGAATAACTGAATACTTCCTGATGTTCGAAGTCATATTATGAATATTAGGTACATATGTACAGATATCGATGTCATCAACGCCTCGCCTGTCCTATATCATAGTTCTAAGTTCTACTGATTTTTTTGTTCTAGACAAATGACAACGACTGCAGACGATGTACAATTGTATGTATTAATAAAACAATTTTTTATACAAATGTATATCATTTTTGATAGAACAAACATCCACGAGACTACGAAGAATCTACGAAGAATCTACGAAATGTACTTTTATTTCAAAATACTTACCAAAATACATAGTAACAAATATAAACAGACAAAGACCGTCCTTACATACAAATCAATGAAAGACTCCAACAAGGATGATCTCTATTCATCCCCACAAAGCACTAATTCACAGTCGAGCACAAGTACCAGAGGTACTTTGCATACTTTCCTATTTCGCTCTCGTAAAAAAGATAAAGACAACAACATGGTTTCTTCAGTTCGGACCAATTATTCTACAACTTCCTCCCGTGAAACTAAAGTTCATTTCGCGGAAAACATAATTCAACGGTTTGGCGCATGTGGTGCTATGAAGTGTGAAGCAAACCTGGCTAGAAATGATAGTGATTTAGATATTTCCAACAGTGCACCGGGTTTCAAAACTTCCCTCTTTGACAATGATGATGGGGGTTTCAGCATTCCCTTATGGGGGGACCAATCTTCGAAGGACAGAAAAGACCGCGATAATATATCACTAAGTGATGACTCAGTGAGTGTTGAAGGTCGCAAGAAAACTTACAAGTCGGCTATCAAAGAAACGAGTAGTTGGAATTCCAATAAAAGTTCTCTCTCGGTTGGTGGTTTGGGAAGCGAGACCATAGAGAAATTGAGGGAGATGAGTTTGGATACTGTCGAATCTACTCGGTCTTATCTTCATGTTGTGGAAGAACCATGCTTATCGAATGATTTATCAGCAAAGTTAAATAAATTTTGCTCTAAAGCTGTTATGCTGATTAGACGAGGTGACACACAATGCAAAGTCAGAGAGTTTCATCGCGCTAAGCATTGTTACGAGGAAGCCTTAAATCATTTTCATAAAAAGCAGCAAAGGGAATCAAAGTACAAGGAGACTCGAATCGAAATAGAACGTCAAATGATTCAAAGGATCGACTTTGTGACACACTTGGTTATTGAAATTCAGCATTCGCAAGATGTGTTTACAATTGGAATGGTTCGCTTAAGACGTGATGAATACGACAAGGCGTTAAAAAGCTTCAATGTTGCATTGAGAATGCGGAAAGCGATTCTAGGTGAAAGGCATCCGACCTTATCGAAAATATACAATTATATTGCGATTTCTTATGCAAAAATGAAAGAATTTGACAATGCATTTGCTACCCTCCAGAAATCTATCAGGCTTTTGTCATCTCCGAAAAATATGTCAAATATTGAGTATGCCATTGTATTGCAAAGTTATGGACATGTTCACGAAGAAAATGATGATGTTAAAGAAGCTCTCATGATGTATTTTCAATCGCTTACGCTCATGCTTAACGTAGACACTCAACATACGAATCTTGGAATAAATGGTTCCGCCATGTCGCTGTCGTCTTTGCCAACAGCTCGTCATGTTCTTTCGACAAAGGTGAATGTAGACACAGGTGTATACGCCGTCGCTTGTGATGGAGAATGCGTGGAACTTGTAAAAAATATCGACGTCAGTAGCTTACCTGAGGATCCAAAAATTGCTGTTGAAGTGTGCCTTCTACTCAACAAAATGAGTCAACTTTACCGACGAATTAATCATATAGATACCGCTATAGCGCTATCTTCATCTGCGATAACTTGTTTGAAGAGTGCTATCGGATCAAAACATCATCCAAAGGTAATGATGTTCTTGAGAGATGCCAGTTTGCTTTACAAGGATGCTGGGGATTACGACCTAGCCTTGAAGATATGTGGTCAAGTATTGGTTATGAACTCAATGAAAAATGTGGTCACCAAAGAAAACACAGATAGTATCACAAGCACTCTGTTCAATCTTGGATGTATAGAACATGATGGTGGAAGTTTGAAAAAAGCAATGAAATTTCTACAAGACGCTCTTGGGCAGCAGATGAAATTGAAATTCACCGATCGCAATAACGTTCTAGTTGCCCATATCATGATGAGGATGGGTTGTTTATATGAAGAAGATTCCTGTTTTTTACAAGCTGAACAATCCTACTGCCACGCAATCCAAACTTTAATATCTTACTCCGGAGCTAACAAAAAAGTTGAGCTTGCTCGAATGCACCACAAATACGGGCAGTACTACCAGAGGAGAAGGTTATATGATGATGCATTGTTTGAGTTGAACGAGGGTGTTAAAGCTTATCATAGTTTGAAACGATTTAGCGAGAAAGATCATGAATATGTCATGCTTTTGCGAGATCTAGCTGATGTCAAGGTTGAGCTGTCTTTGCATGGAAGAAAATCTATTGATTTATCTTGCGGGATGTGTGGAATCGCAGATTTGTGCACAAGTATAATGCAGGACGATTCCATTTAAATCACTTTAATTTGTTTTGGGATAATAGATGTAGGAAATAAGAACCTTTATCAGCACATACCTTAGACATAAAAATCGGAATTCTTCTAATTCGGTTCGTAAAATTTTCGAGAACATGCATCGATACCGTGTTCCTGTATTGACTCCTTCAAATTATTAAATAGTTTAAGGATTGGTCTGCAACTGTTGGTAATTTTTTAAGTGGTAAGATCCTTCATGAGAAATCCAATATGTTGTGTCTGAAAGCATTTTTCGTCCTGATATGCGTCACCATTTGTTTTTTTAGAACACTGCTAAAAACTTGAACAAAATGAAAAATCAAGTTTCCAATGTTTCAAGATTATGGAACCATTTTTCTAGTCCTATTAGTGAAACGTTGTGATACATGACAATAAGCCCCTGAATAAACGATTCGCTGCGTTTAATCATAAGAGGAACAAAAGATTCAGGCGGTATGTGCTAGAAATGCCAATGGTACTTCTGGTTCAATAGTAGATCTTGTAATAATTGCTATCTGTCCTCTCATTATCTATTGACTGATGAAGAGGACGATTTCAAAATATGTAATAATCTGTATTTACTGTTCCAATATATGTTAAAAAGTAAAGAGTAGACAATCGAGAAACATTTATGATGAAACAAAATTAATGTTGAATATCCTGGCTCGTTCAAAATCATGTCAAACCGCATCTGTGCTTTGGGAGCAACTTATGACAACTTAACTAGAAGCATGCACTAAAATACATAATTTAAATGATCTAAATTTGAAGGGGCATTCATGTAGTGAAAGCGATTTAAAAAAAACAAATAATTAAATGTAAGGAAAATTATTCCTTGATTAGTCTTTGTTTGGTTGAAATATTGCTGTCAGCTGACTTTAGATAAGGTAACAACTTTGATAGAAACTTATTCAGTTATTGAATAACCATTATCTGCATAAGAGTCAACACCTTGATCGTACGGACGACTCGACTTTTCAGTAGGTGAAACATTAGACAAATTCCTTAGTAATTCCTCTGAGGTGTGGGATGGTGGTGTCTGAGAAACTGATGTAGTCGCCTGGGGGCTATTGGATTTTGTCATGTACCCCTGCTGTGAATGAAGAGATCTTGTGATAGATACATAATCTGATTGCGGTGGTGGTTGCACACGTTTTTGTTGAGAGAAACGTGATTGAATAGAAACAGGGCTTCTTTCAGAGCGACGTGACGGCATGGAGACAGCGGTTCTTTCCTCAGGAGCTGGGATCTGATGAAACATATTGTTAACAGATGACTTATCTGATGATTGCTTGGCCTTAATACTATGTAATTCGAAGATATGCACATCTTTGAACCTTCTAGTAATACTTTTCAGAGATCCACTCAACTCGCGAACAACTCGTACAACTCCTACGTTAGAAGAATTATATTGGTGCGATGGAGAGTTAATAATTTTCTCGTAGTCGTGATAAGTGTTCGCCAACACATTGACTAATCTTCCAATATTCTCTATCGGATCGATGAAGAATTCAAGAGCGCTACGCAACCTCTTGAACATATCTGTTTGAACACCGAAAGACCATACAACGCTCTGATCTTTCAAACCTCTAGTACAACTCTCATTGATAACATATCTTTCGTCAAAGAATGAATGCAAAGCCTTTGCTAGAGCTATCATCATTTGGCCTTTGGGTTTTACACTATTTACCTTAACAATATCATCAGCAAACTTTTTGCAGCATGCAGCCTGCATTCGAAGAATTTCCTTACACTGTGAAGACACAGACTCTGTCACTAACAACGAAATCCATCTCGACGATTCGTCCATATAGGTGTCTCTTAAAATTGTGATCATCATTTCAATATTTGCGACTTCTTCTGGACCAATCGATTTGTTCTTCGGCTTGATTATAGAGGAAGATTGCCGCATCAATGCATCATTCGTGATGGTAATCAATTGCTTCAATACATAAAGAATATTTCCACTCATTCCGGTTTTGAAGCAAATATCTTTGGCTTCTTCATATTTCTTCAACGCTTCATTATATTCACCCAAATGAAAATGAACTTTACCAACATGTGTTAGCAAGTTGGCCCTTCCAAGATCATTTTCTCCCATAGACCTTTCCCCACATTCTAATGCTTCCAATAGATACGTTTTAGCTTTCTCATACCTTTTCATATCACAATTTACGATTCCCATCTGGAGGCAAATTGGAATACGCATAAATTCATCTTCGGAAGAGTCTTCTCCAAATTGATACTTTCCATTTTTTTGTCCTGTTTTCTTTAACTTCCTATAGGCATTGTTGTAAAACTTCTCCGCCTCTTTGTAAACTTTATTAGCATGATATACTCTCCCCATGTTATAAAGGGGACCAACTAAATTACAGCATTCTGCGTAGCCTTTTGCTATGTTTCCCTCTGGCGTTCCATTCAGGGCAGTGTCGGTGCCGATGGCAATAATTTCTTTCTTCAAAAAGTACGACGCTTTGAATGTATTCAGCGCATCATTAGCGTCCTGACCCTTCACCATGGCAACTGCCTTACTGTTTAAAACCACAGCCTTCAAAAACATAACTTCAAGATTACCCGTGAATGGCAGCGACGAATCATTGCTTGGTATGTCTACTTCCGCAGCTTCGAGTAAATCAAGACAGATCTTATAAGTGGTGAATGCATCCTGTAGTTGGTTTCTACTGACATAGGCTTCAGCCTCCCGTAAATGAAGATACACATCTTGTTTCAGATTACCGTTGTTCATGATTGAAAAAACAATAGAAGTACAATCGTTTTAAGATGGAAAAAAGTCAAAGAAGAATATCGCTTTCTTTTCGAACACTCTCTCTGAATGCTCGGTGTAGGTTGTTTGTGTTCCGCGTCGCGAAGTAAAATGATATACTTCGAAGTAACAAAAATACAAAATACCCTCGTCTTGATGAAATGTACCAGCATCCTGATTTCATCAGAACCAGCATCCGCATACACACACAAAAAGTAGATCTACGTACATTTTATACATGTGTTTTAATACATATACCGGGGTATGTATATATTTATCAGGTATATTTTGTAAAAAAAAGATGTTACAGGGCCTACTTAAGGCGTCACAATTTTTCGAATGGTAATTTGCCGGTGTCGACGGAAGTCATGTATGTACATGACATAGTTTCAACTGCATTCAACTGCCCCGTTATAAAAAAAGAGATCACATTTGGGGTTATGGCCGGTATGCAGGGGTTGGTATCAAATGGAAAAGTGGCATATTAGATGTCGTAGCACTTTTTCATTTACAAAAAATACTAATACTAATACAAATACACGAAAACGAAAACAATAATACAATACTGCATCC
>Ga0115008_10003995_pt1 | contig 12219 bp, 13 predicted proteins | sample FraStrMetagenome_FD_87164 | JGI IMG/M metagenome (GOLD analysis project Ga0115008, IMG submission 87164) | Marine eukaryotic phytoplankton communities from Arctic Ocean - Fram Strait ARC3M Metagenome | ecosystem: Environmental > Aquatic > Marine > Oceanic | place: Fram Strait | collected...
AGTTTTGCTATATGTAATGTTGTCTATATATGCAGCTGACATTGTTTACTTATGGAGGCTTCAAAAAAGTCTAAAATTTGCGATTTTGGAGTGCAAAAAGTCTAAAATTTGCGATTTTCTCGAAATGAATACAGTACCATGTTCAAACAAATGACGAATTATTTTTTCCTTCTTACGTGTGTACAACAATGACTAATGCATAGGTTGAGCAGATTGTACAATGTAATCTGGTAAAAGTTCTATAAAAATAGAAAAGAAATTCGTTTACTAGTATATTCTCCACTTTATATATGTCAGTATTCTCTCTTTAGGTTGGTAAGGAGAAAGTCAACTTGACAGCAAATACTTCGCCTAAATCACGCCAGAAGTACTTTCAGAGCGAACACGTCCACGAGAAAAGCCGGGATACATTCTAAATAAAAACTGTGCACATGTACTGGTAATACCCTTAAATATGGTTTAGTTTCATTTCAGAGCAATTCTCAATTTGTATTTTCCCTAATCATTCCTGACAGCGAAAACTTACAACTTACAACCGACACACCTCACCCTCTCGCATTCAACGAAATACCCTCCTGCTACTCATACGACTGAATCATGCCTCATCCATCAGGTAAGCATGAACTGCATCGATGTCTTGCATATAAATATATTATTTATTAATTGAGGGTATCGTCTTATCTCATTATTGGACTCTGTTTAGGCAATAAGTACATCGTGGACGAGAACAATCGTATCGTTCAAATTATACGAGCAGCCGAAACGCTGAATTATCTTCAGTCGGACGAGGGATCTAGTCAACGTGATTTCTTAAGCAGGAGTGTTGCTTCGAACGTCAGGAACAATGATAATATTATTTATCCACAGCAGCCTGTTGCTTTTACTGCACCACCTCCTCCAAGTTACCGGCAGGATTCTGTCACCGATACTAGAACTTCAAGCAGTCATAACAGCAGTGATGGTGGTACAATTTCCTTGATGCACCGTAATCAAGGACATCTGCAATCTCAGCATCATCGAGTTGAGACGTCCATCTCTCCTAGGTTAGGACAAAATGAACCTAGGGTGGACTACCCTCCTCGTTCAATGGCATCATCGTTGCAGGTACATTCTGGTGATGGTTTTCGCAATCGCAGCAATGAATCACCGGTCAACCATAATTTCAGTGTAGCAAAGCGCATTTATGATAATCAGACTGTTATGCAAGGTCAACCTTCGTCGAAGTCATACTTTCCCAACAAGAATGAAGATGCGTCGTCTGCTAGGTGGCAATCGCAGCCGCAGCAGAAGCAACCGACCATCATCATCGTCAACCAATTTGTTCCACCGCAATACGATAAGAATTGTGCCAAACAAGAAAAGATCTCATACGAAAGTTTGGGCAATCTTTCAAAAATAAGTGGTATTTCACAAATGAAATCAGGCTTTATAAACACAGATAATAGGATGTGCATTCGTGAAAACACTAGGTATGACAGGAGAAAGTTGAATAATCGTATTAATATGGTTGCCAATACTTCAAACAATAATAACGTTGTTGATCGACACGATACAAAACTCGAATTTCGTAGAGAATTTCAAGAGAGAACGGAAGTTGAGAACGTTAAGGCATCTAATATGAATCAAATAAATCTGAATCCATCCGGGTTAATAAGGAAATATACGGTTCCAAAGAGTGACGATGCTGCTGCGAGTTCGGAAGCCGAAGATGATGGCATTGGAAAAAGTTTGCTACATTCTGATGGGAAGTCAAAAACAACAGGTAATAAAGTTTATGTCGACCACACATATGTTGACTTCAGTGGAGTTGATCAATTGTTGGTTGAAGAATCGACTCCGATTACGGGAGAATTATTGGACACAATTCTACAATTCGGAGGAGCTAGAAGACCCGAAGATATGATTACGTTAGATAACAGAAAAGGAGGTAAATTTAAAACGCGGAGGATGAATAATTTTCCGAAAAAGCTTATGCGGTTGTTAGACGATGATCCCAATCCCGACATCATTACTTGGCTTCCACATGGTAGGGCATTCGTTGTACTCGATACGCAAAGATTTTTGACAGAACTTCACAGCAAATATTACAATGCAGAGGCAAAATCAATAAAGAGCTTTCAACGCAAATTGAATATGTGGGGCTATAAACGCCTTACCGGAAATCGCGATCACGGTGCTTATTACCATCAGTTATTTTTAAGGGGATATCCGAATTTAATCCGTAAGATGGTTCTCACCAAAAGAAAGAATGGCATTCGTCCATTTCCTAATCCCAAACATGAACCGAACTTGTATATGTTGTCCGAATTACGACCGTTAAAAAATAACGTTGAGAAAAGTGATCGTAATAGAGTGAAGGATGCAAGTCTGTTGTTTTCTACAACAACAACAGAAAAAAATCTCACTCAATCGAACGCCCGTTTCGGTTGAGCAAACACTAAAATTTTGGTGCATTTATATGATAAACTAGTGCCGATAATGTTTTATACTCGAAATTAGGATGAAGATCTGTTGTCGTTTTTTTTTAAATAATTGATAGCACATAATTTCGAGTCGATTACAATTTATCGTCAAGTTGCACCAACCATGGGAACTCATGGTTCAATAACAGGGAAAACGATGACGCGCATTATATGTTTCGATCATATAACAACTGCTACTACTCCTCCTCCGAACCTGTAACTGATGAAGAGGATGAGTTGTAACTACAAAGTAATTTATACCTGGTACAAGAGTAGAAATTAATAAAATAAAAGCATACAGTTTAAAAAAAATATATATATATAATTACAATTTATCGTCTAGTTGCACCAACCACTGGCTTATGGTTCAATTAAGTCATAAAAAATTATGGTAGGCAAAAATTTCAACCAGTTTTCGTCATTTGTCATTTAGTCTGATGCCTACTTATGTTGTGTAATTACTCAAATTAGTGACTAAATTTTCTTACTTTCATTGTTGAGTTTTGTATATATGTTAATACCGGATTTGGATGGACTACACATTCAAGGTACCAAATGTTTTGTGAAAAAAGAAAAAGAAAAACGGTAACATTAAGTGATTAAAGCACGCCTTTCCCGTCTCTCAAGTCAGCAGCCAAACCTCCTGTCAATTCATTTTCGACATTAAATTGAATTTTATCATAGTTTCTTAGAACGGTTTTGCACAGAGCATCGCGAAGCTCAGCGCATTTAGCAATATTACGAGGGTTCGCATCGAGACATGACTGATATTTTGAAACCTCAAGTTTGTGCTCTTTCTCAACATACTTGATAGTTTCCTTAGCACATGTCAATACTTCATCTTGCTCGTCTACACACTCCATTGGGCTTGCATTAGCACTCTTCTTTGCATTAAACTTTCCAAAAGCATCCGCACATGTCAATGCTAAAACCTATATTAACGTTCAATTTCTAAATTAGCCTAATTTTCGACATATTTCCATTCAAGTAGAAAATTACCATATATAACTTACAGGAGCAAGAGTATTTAAGGTTTTCTTATACAGTAAGGTGGTATCAGCACCTTCAATGTAGCTGCCTTCGGGCATTGTGATCAACAGATAGACACAGAGAGTTGTGAAGGGTGAAGCGGCTTGCCTTGTGAAAAGTGCCGATGGGGCGATGCCGTGATGATGTCTGTGTCTGACTGACTTCCGGGGCTATATTCGTACAATTAGCGTTAACCAATTTTATCCTAATATAAACCGAAATTTGAAATTTCTCCTGTTTCTCGGTTTCTCGGTTTCTCGTCATACAGATTACAGATAGACTCTACGCACTTTACATATTAGGTTTTTTTCGATTTTTTTAAATTAATTTATTCAATATGACTTCGATTAATACTGAAACACTGAAAGAAAGTTTGCCGACATGACATATGATGCTTGAGAAATGTCTCGTGCCCAAAAGCAATCCTTGTAGTACGTAGCAAATGTTATATGTACTAGTTCCTATATCTAAATCATTAAGAGTTCTTTCTGATGATGCTCTACAATACGTTCATTTGATTTAAGAGCATCCCTAAATGAGTCTTTTGTATGACGTTCAAAATTTATGAGGCAGCGAAGGGATTGAAATAAGGAATTTTGAAGCTATAAATAGGTTTTCAATAAGCATTAGATTTACCTTCTTGCCCTAAATTTCCCACATATAGATATAATAAAAACCATTGTCAAATGAATTGAACGGCTTTTTCGCTAGTTTAAACAGGTAATGAAAACAAAAATTACCGGATAGCTATCATTTAAATTGAGCTTTAATGTCAAAACATGACTTTTAACCAGTGAGATGAATTTGAGCTGCAGCCCTGAGTCTTGAGAACGCTTATCCTTCCTAGATCATTATACAAGATCTGAATATGTAGAGCAATTCGTAATAGATGTGTTATCATGAGTGCAAAATATTTATACGAAAAAAATTTGAATGATGTGATTTTTCTAACATTAAAGAGAAAAAGTAAAATAAACGTTACAATTAAGTTCCGAATGACGCAAAAAAATCATCACTGCTACCCATCTTCTCCTTATTTTTCTCGGCAACGGAAGCTGATAATGAATCAGCGGACGTCGTTTTCGATGGTGTCTGATGATAAGTAGACGAGGAAAGTACGGGAGCCGGTGCTGGAGCCGGCACTGACGAGCTACTCTGCCACGAATTGGACTGTGCAGAATGAGAAATACCAGACTTCATACTATTTGAAGAGGCATAATTATCAGATCCAAACCCTGAATATACACTACTGTTACTTGAACCTCGTGTACTTTGCTCCTTCTGTGCTTTTCGTCTTAATGCCGCCAGGCCATCATCATTTCCATCCGGATCGGCAAACGCCCGGACCGACGCTGAAAGACTTCCCCACATGGAAGATGCTCCTTTTGTCACAGAAGAAGTCGCATTATGGATCTGTGGATCATTCATAGCTGCTTGTGCTTGCATTTTAGCCATCTCGGCAGCCGACATTGTATAGTTTCCAAGAGTACTAAAAGCTGAACCGATACCGGCAACGAGATCATCCATATTTGCATTCATTGCAGTGCCGGAACTATTTCCATAACTACCAGTGCGTGGATTATAACTCGAGTTGGATCCAACTCCGCCCATATTCATACGGCTATTTCCATTAAAACCTGAAGAATTACCAAACTTGGCAGCCATACGAGCACGAGCTTCCTCCTTCAAACGCGTCTGACGCGCAACGTATTCAGCATCACTTTCACCACGAAGACGCTCCATACCATTCGGATCACCACGACTCATATCAGCTTTTGCTCCTGCCGATGGGGCTCGAGCAGCCGGAACCGGGGCAGCAGCAGGTAGCGGAGTACCCAAAGCTTCACTCTTCAAAACCTGCTTATACCGCTGTGCTTGGGCACTTTCATACTTAGATTTAATCGGCCAACTCTTATCAATCCCATTCTGACTCAAATATTGACAACACTTCTTATTTCCACCCGTTTTCATAATTTTCAACTGATCGGGACTCCAGCTATCCATCTACCAACCAAAATCACCAAAAATTGTTAGAAACCAATCATTTGTTCCAACTTCCATCCAATTCCAACATAAAAAATATGATTTGCAATAAAACTCACAGCAATGGATCGAACGAAACTAATATGAACACCCAGCGATCGATGCACACCACTGCATTCCAAACAAAATAACGTTCCAAAGGATACACTGGCCCATTGCGGATTTTTCTGTCCACAATCTGTGTACGTGCACGTGTACGTGTACGAGAATAAATAATGTATATCACAATGATGATGATGATGATGATGATGAGTCCAATTTACATTTACATTTATTATACATTTACATATTAATTTACATATTAATTTAATAGGATTCCATTGAATCGAAAGGCATTCTTCTAGAACATCCACATAAATACATACAAATACACAAACAAATACAAATATCAACATACCGGCACATTGATCGTTTCCTGGCAATGCTCTAACTCCTGCTTGATCGCGCAGGCTCATTTGAGATGACATGATGATGAATGGATTGATTCACTGACTGATTCACTGACTGATATTTACGAATCAATGTAGTAATAGATATGGAAGAGGAGAGAGAGAGTGATAATTGCTCTCTATTCTCTATATGGTCTGTGTATTAAAATACATGTATTAATATTTCCTATAAGGAATAAGGAATAAGTTTTACGGTGTGAGCGAACAATGCTTCGTACATCGTACATCGTACACACACACACTTATAAAGGTACGCGTTTCACGTATACGTCGGGTGGATGGGTAGTTTCTTGGCGCGTGTCTTTTTCTCTCAGATCTATTCTCTATTAGATCTATATTATTTAATACATTTTGTAATACATTTACAAATGTACATTGAAGCTTGAAGCACAAAAGTCTACTGATGGAGGGGTACTTTAGTTTTTGGTATGGATCATAATCCGGATTCACATTTGTCTTACAATCCACGCGTTATATACTATATATGATTATATGCCAACTTTAGTAATATTACAGATTTTATTTTTTAATACACGTTAACAGAGTATATTTATTAATAGTACTACATGTAACATGTATTAATATTAATACCGGTACCGGTAGTACACATACTCTGAAAAAGAAGCGAGCGATCAGACAGTATAATAAACAACACTCGCCACCACTGACCACTGACTAAAGATATGATGTACAATTTCACGACAGTAACATTGATCTAAAGAAGTTCTTCGCTAGTTTTCGTTGGATTAGTAGGAGAAACTTTTCTTGAATTCAGCTACAAGGTAGATATACAAGAACGTACGTGCACGTGCTTATCACATGTGTAATGCAATACATGTACATTTCATGTTCAAAAATCGTTGTTTAGCTTACGTTTGTATCCTGAGTCCCGTGAAAATCATTCATCCCACAAAACAAAATTTAGAAGTAATTCCATATGTTTCTGCATTGACTTTAATTACAGATAGACACTTCTATATAACTGCTATCAATGCAGGAGCATGATATTTCAGATGCGACACAATAAATGACAGTGTCGGTCAATGCGCAAAGTTCCGTCGGTATAGTGCCCGTGATTGAATTCGATCTAAGGTCAAGCACTGTCAAAAATGATAACATTCCAATCTCGGATGGTATCATACCTGTGATTGCGGTAGCATAAAGATCAAGGCTATACAATGATGACAACATTCCAATCTCGGACGGTAAAGATCCCCGTAGGTTGTTGGCTGTTAGACGTATTCTAGTAATTTGTTCCGCATCATTACATGTTATGCCAAAATAAAGACAATAGGATTGCTCCGAACTAAAATCCCATGTGTATCTCGTATGGTGATGATGATGACATCGGACTAGAAGCCGACGGAATGAAAGACAGAATATTGCTTGGCATCAATGAAGGATATTCTGATGGACCCTTCGTAGGGTATTTCGATGATTCAACAGACGGAATAATAGACGGACCTTCGCTCGGGGGCAGTGATGGATATTCTGATGGTTTCTTGGTAATAAATAACGATAGCTCTGCGGAAAAATGATAGATGGATCTTTGCTGGGAAGCAGTGATGGGTATTTCGAAGGTTCCATCGAGGGGTACTGCGTTGATTCAACAGACGGAATAATAGACGGACCTTCGCTCTGGAGGAGTGATGGATATTCTGAAGGCTTCTTTGAAGGGAAGAACGATGGCTCTGCGGAAGAAATCATAGATGGACCTTTGCTTGGAAGCAGTGATGGGTATTCCGAAGGTTCCATCGAAGGGTAAAGCGATGGCTCCGTATATGAAATGATCGACGGACTTTTGCTCGGATGCAGTGATTGATATTCCGATGTTCCATCGACGGGTAATGCGATGATTCAACAGACGGAATGACAGACGGATCATTACTCGGAAGCAATGATATATATATATATATATATTCTGAAGGTTTCTTGGAAGGGTAGAATGATGGCTCTGTCGACGGAATCAGCGAAGTATTTTCTGAAGGTGCTTTCGAAGGGTACAACGATGGCTCTGCCGAAGAATTAATTAAAGAACCTTCGCTATTTGGAAGTAGTGAAGCATATTCTGAGGGGTTCCTTTAAGGATACTGTGTTGGTACAGCAGACAAAATAATAGACGGATCTTCGCTCAGATACAATGCAGGATATTCTCAAGGTGTCTTCGAAGGGTACAAGGATGGCTCCGCCGACGGGATCTAAGAAGGCCTTTTACTCGGAAGCAGTGAAGGATATTTTGAAGGTTGACTCGAAGGTTGATTCGAAGGGTTTTACGAAGGCTCTGTCGAAGAAATAATAGACGGTCTTCCGCTTGGAAGCAATGAAAGATATTCGGAAGGTTTCGTCGAAGGGTGCAACAATGGCTGTACCGAAGAACTCATAGACGGACCTTTGCTCGGAAGCAGTGATGGGTATTTGGAAGATTTATTCGAAGGGTATGGTGAAGGCTCTGCGAACAAAATAATAGAAGGACCTTCGCTCGCATGCAATGACGGATAATTCGAAGGGTTCTTCGAAAGGTACGTCGATTGCTCTGTCGATGGAATAATAGAGGATACTGCGCTTGGAAGTAGTGAAGGATATTCTGATGATACCTTCGAAGGGTACTGCGATGATTCAATTGAAGAACCTTCGCCACTCGGAAGCAGTTAAGGGTATTCTGAAGGTTTCGTCGAAGGTTACAACGATGATTCTATCGGATAACTAAAGCCTAATGGCTGTAGAATTTAAACAAAAAGCTTTCAGTATTTTTGACGGATTTTACTGGCTATCCAGATGCGACCAAACACTGGAACTCATAATGCACTAGCGGTGTGGCGTCAACGCCCAAGCATAGAGCACGCTGTCAGTATATGTTCATGGGAATATTGAAGATCGATGCTTGGCCGCGGATCTAGACGAAGTCAACAAGTCTGGGCATTTTGACGATCCAATTATTTTTTATAGCGGATTGTGCCTGTCTACCAACGAAAAAAAAATATATCCATTTTTGGAAAATTTCATATCCATGATTTAAAACCTTCTACCAAACGAAATTAATGTCAACATGATACTGAAAAACTAAGAGTCAGAGCATCGTCAAGGAATGAATTGAAATATATCAAAAATAGTTCGGACACTACTCTAGTTATCAATAAATGCCATCGAGATGAGTGAAAGTATGAAGAGGACGAAATTTTACTACAGGATGACTTCGACTGTTACCAAAGTAGGTGTTAACAAATCAAGTATACAGTTGAAAAATATTTCGTTGAACGTACTAGGATATCCTTATTTATTGCGAATAAATGTAAGGGTCACAATCACTGACCCGAAAATCGCCAAAAATGAACGGCCAAGGTCAAGATCATCAATTTTGTTAATGTATGATACCTCAAGTACTCTTTGGGCAAAGGCGTGCGACCAAATTTCGTAGAACGTATTATTTTTTTCTTATTTAATTGGAATAAGTGTAAGTGCCACGATTACTGAACCGAAAATTGCCAAAAATGAACGGCCAAGGTCAAGATCATCAATTTCGTTCACGCATGGTACCTCAAGTTCTCTTTGTGCAAAGACTGAAAATAATGCATACAGACCTAGGATGTTGGCCTCGTCATATCCAAAAATCGCAGCACCGAATACGGCAAAGTACGTGAACGCTTGAGCAAGCACTATTCCATTCCGACCGAAAACAGCAGTTGCAATTCGACCACCATCAGATTCTAATCAAATATCACATGAGTAACAATGTTTGTATAGATCAATCAATACACTGTACTTACGTCCGATTGGTAATAAACATAGTGCATTTATTATCATGCCACAAAACCCAGCGATTGCTGCAGGATGCAGTGGTAAATCCTTTGCAGCCATACTACCAAGAACCTGATTACTTGTCAGCGCATCAATAATATTACCGCCTAAACTCGAAGCTTTGATAAGGTCTACCGGAAGAGTTGGTAGTAAGTCGTATGACGCTGCATCAATTGTATTTGTCTGCACTAACCCAAATAGAAGAAGCCCTATAGACACAAAGAATCCAGAAAGCGGCCCAGCCAGAGCAAAATCAAATAAATCCCGGTAATTTTTAGGCGGAGTTCTTATTTTGGTGACAGAAGTTAATAATGGTAGCGTGGGGGATGGAATAAATGTTGGTGCGCAGGTCTTAAACTAATACAACAAGTAATATAAGACAACATATATATGTATATATATATATATATATATATAAATAAATAGAAATGCCATGTACATACCTTTCCTTTGAGAGCAAATAATTGATGTCCTATTTCGTGAGCTAATTGTGTAGCTAGAAAGTAAAAAAATATAGGAATGACTCTTGGAGTTAACCAAGATAGGTCAGAGTCCCCCGAGTCGTAGCTTGCCTGTAAATGAGACATCACATCAGGCGTTGCGCTAAACGCCTCAACCGAAAAAATTCCAATGCACGCCAGGGATATCAGAGTAGTTAAGGTGGCAACGAACTGATTTCGTTCTGGAGATACATCTTTGGCAAGAACAAGCTTACGTAACATTACATTAGATACTCGCTTCAACATGAAAAGAAATATGTACATAGCAAATAAGAGTCTTACCATAACTGGTTCGCCCCATATATCTTCAAACTCTACAGGATCCTCTTCTCCTGGATAAGGATCTCTATTCAAGCATTTCAATGCAAGGTAAGCCTGCGAATTAAAACGTGACTTTATGCATGCATGTAATTTACCTAAGGTAATGAAACTGAATTTTGTCTGACAAATTAGAATTATTATCCAACTGCTCTTGAACGCTTGAAATCATTTTCTCGCTCGAAGACATAACGTTAGTTCCTCTTATTAAGTATCCACCAGGAATTTTCTCCGGTTTGCTTTTAGGGCTAAAAGTCTTGGAGCTCAGGACAGTTTCCATAAACTCCAATGCCTGCTCCTCTGACGGTTCGAATTCACCTTTTCGTGTTGCTTCCGGATACATCGATGAAATGTATCGTTCGCGTCGTGATTCATCCGAATTCATCTCTGATTCAATTTCATTCAAATAACTTAGGAGTTCATCAGTTGAGTTCACCTCAATAAGCTGCGGGCGACCGGATCCATCCATACTCGGCTTCTGTACCTGGATCTGTACTCGTTTCTTTTTCTGTTCCTCAAACGGGCTACCAGATGCAAGTTCGACCCGATTTTCATACAAGGCCAGGACAACCTGCGCAGCAACAAACGGATCATCATCTGGATCCACATTTGTCAAGGCATCACCATCGTAAAGTCCTACAATCTCTGCTAACCTTCGTCTCATATAAGGTGGAAGCTGACGAAAGGATAGAATTGCAGACTCGAGACGATCCTCTGAAAGAGCAGACGTTCCTTGTGCTTGTGCTTGTGCCTGTGCTTGTCCTTCTCCTTGTGCTTGTCCTTCTCCTTGCACATTATTCACATTCACATTCACATTATTCACACCCGTATTCACATTCACATTCACATTCACATTCACATCCACAACAGCTGGAACTTTCTCACCACTCTCAATCGCTTCTAACTTCAACTCTAACAACTTCATATCCCGTTCCAAATCCTCCACTGCCACTGACGCCTTCTCATTACTTCTCTGAGCAAACTTCATTTTCTGCTCCAACTTATTAATTTGATCCATGGTCAGTTCCAATTCCATCGCCTTGGCTTCGAGTTTTACCTGCTGCGCCTGTGCCATGAATGACTGAGCTGCCTCCTTGTTATTGGATTGGTTGTTTGATTTGGAGGAGTGCAGTGTGTGTGTTCGTTGGAATATGAGATGGGTATTTATATTTATGTTATTATTAATGTTATTATTAATGTTAATATAAGTATAAGTATTAATATTAGTATGAGTGTTAGTATTAGTATGAGTGTTAGTAGGACGACGATGATGGATGTGAGTAGATTTCGATGGCGTGAAGGCTTTCATATTCGTCGGCAGCAGAATCGCCATGATGATCGTGCAAAGGACATTATTATTATTAGAGGCTGCCACATACATGATGATAGTATTATAGATGTGTGTGATGTGTGTGATGTGTGTGATGTGTGTTAATAGGTAATGTATAATAGAAAGAGAGAGGATTAGGGTTGTAACATACACATCCACATCCAACATCTCGTCATCTCGTCATCTTTTCTCGTGTGCTGTGCTGTGCTGTGCTGTGCTGTGCTGTGCTGTGCTGTATGCTGCTCGTCGTCGTTCGATGAGGACGTGTCAGAGAATTAACGCATATATGACTA
>Ga0115008_10003996_pt1 | contig 12219 bp, 7 predicted proteins | sample FraStrMetagenome_FD_87164 | JGI IMG/M metagenome (GOLD analysis project Ga0115008, IMG submission 87164) | Marine eukaryotic phytoplankton communities from Arctic Ocean - Fram Strait ARC3M Metagenome | ecosystem: Environmental > Aquatic > Marine > Oceanic | place: Fram Strait | collected 2012-06-18
GAGGGGTTCATAGCCTAAATTTCGCCTGAATACGACCACATGATTCTACTAGCTACTCGTAGATAGATAGAGTACCTAGGTATCCATCGACGCGGTTTCGACCCTGCGTTTCCCAAAGCAACACCATGCACTGCAATGTGCCCCTTGCTCAGAGAGGGCCATATCCCAGCCAAACGAAACACGAAACAAACCAGCAACAAGAGAAACGAGAGAAACACGCACCTCAATTCGTTGGGGTGGAGGCTGATGGGATACGTCGCCCCCGTGCTGGCCGCCAGCACCCGTATCTGGATGGGCTGAGCGGCAGCCGAGGCCATCGTCGACGACGCCATCTAGGAATTCCTATCTTGCTTGCCGTGCCGAATTTGTGTCGCCGGTTTTGCGCTACCATCATTTCCCGCATTTCCCGGTAGGAACTCTTCCGCCGCGCCGTGCCGTGCCGTAGCGGCCCGTGGCCCGTGGCCATTTATTTTTTTCATGAAGCGTAGCCTACAATGCAATCGACATGATGGGGAAGAACAACAAAAACGCGGGGAGAAAGAAGAAGGGGGGTAGGGGGAAGGCGTCGAATGCGGCCACACCAACAAATTCTGCTGCTGCCGCCGCGCTATCGCTCTCATCAAAGTTGAAGCGAGAGAGAGGGACAGCGGCGGCGACGCCCCTACCTCCGGCATGGAAATGGGACGAAGACAAAGTTGGCAGTGGTGGCTCCTGCCCAAAGAAGACCGTGCTAACTCCTTCCGATGGGGAGATATTCGACAAGTGCCTGCGCAGATGCTACCGCGGTCTATCGTGGGAGCATCCCGATTCCTTGCCCAGCTCCCTCCACCGATCCTTCACAACGGCATTCGATGATCTGAACGAGGCTGGTTTGTTCCTCTACGATGTGATCCAGCCCGGTGGCCAACGCCTGTCGCTCACTATGGTCACGAGGACGCTGATCGGCGAACCTGGATCGACCTATCGGTACCTGGGACTTCGGCTCTTCTCTCATCCTTGGTGCGACGTCGATGAGGATGGCAATCGAATGGTAGCGTCGAAACCAGGATCATCACTGGACAGGCTTGGATATCGATCTGACTGCGTTTCGGCGCTCATGCGGATAGGAAGTGTCAACGAGGCATTGATTGATAGGACCGATGCCCGGCTTCAACGGGAGATTGCGCCCCATGGTGGTCTAGTGGGATCGGCCCGCTTCAATCTCACCTTGATCAATCGGATGGAACCTACATCGGCGAAGAAGGATCTCAAAAAAGAGAGCAGTTACAACCTTGGCATGACCAGTGTTAGTTGGCACAAGGATAGTGGGCTGCAGGACTTCAGCAGTATTGCCGTGTATCATTCGCTACAGGAATATGGTGGGCATGGTGGTGCCGGCTACTCCTCCGATGATGATGACAATTCCAAGAACAAGTCCTGGAGAGTCGCCGTACGAGTGGCATCGGAAAATTCCAAGACCCCAGCACTCTCAATTCCGCTCCCAAGTGGCGCTCTCTATTATCTTCTCGACGATTTCAATCATCAGCACGAGCATGCGGTGTTGGCCGGCAGTGAAATGTTGCGATATAGCTCAACACATCGCGTCGCGCGAGAGGGTCAGGGTACCTGGCAATACCTTCGAGACAAGTGCAAGGGCGTGCGTTCAAAGCTGGTCAAGTTTGACGATCAGGCGTTGTGTCGAATTTCTTCCTCTGCAACACGGAAGCAACTTGTGAAATTCTGCCGGAGTGTGCAAATGCTTCTGAGTGAGATCGAATTCGATTGGCTTCGGCAGTGGTATGTGCAGGGTAGGACGCATGCCGATTGTCATCCTTATTGGCACCAACCGATTAAAATACTCCTGCAAACGTATCGAGAATTGGAAAGCTTCTCGGTGACCATTGTTGACATGCTGAAGAAGAGCGCCAAGACCTCGGTGCCAGCCATCAGTGAGGACTTGTTCGATGTAATGATCGAAGCAATCGAGGAGAGAAATAAGGTGAGGCTTCAGTGGCATGAGAGGTATCGGGATACCATATTCTCGTCGTTGGATGTGGGTATGCGCCCAATGGATTGTCCTGTTGAAATGACCGAAGACCTTGACAATCTTCGACGAAGGCTGCGAAAATGGCGGGCCTCGTCGTCCCTTCTTCAAGCAAAAGGTGGTGGTAGAAACGGTGATGTCAATTCGGAAGCGGTGGAATCTTCGTCGTGCCAGCAAGGCAAGAGGAAACGCGGCGATGAGGGCGATGCTGGCAAAGGAAGAAAGCCGAGCAAAAAGTTGGGTGGAGGTGGTGAACTCACCAAAAAGGAGCAGAAGAGAGTTGCTTCCAACTGGGAGAAGCTGAAGATGAAATCAAAGACGAAATAGAACTGAGCGAAACCAACCTCTGTGTAGCTTAATACATGTAGATCTATTATGTACAGTCCATGATGTAGATCTACCGTACTAGATCTAGATCTAGCTAGACTATATTAAAGATCTACATATATGTACGTAGTAGCTGCGTAGTACATGTCATGTTATAACTTGGCAGGCAATCCGTCGGTGGTGCAAGTAGGAATCGGTATAAAATCGTAACTTTGGTCCGCCGATTTTGCCGCCAGATTTGGCCTGCCGATGCCTGCTTGCTTTCAGATGCCAGACGCGCGCGACGACGGCCAGAGCCAACGCAAGCAACAAGCAACACTTGGTGCAAGATATCAGCATTTGCCACAAACATCCGAGAGAGAAGTATCCAACGCAACATGCACAGCTACCATCCGGGAAGGCGCGGCGTCCGCCCCGCCTCCCAACGTCCCCGACGTCCACCGATCGGGATAAGCTCCGCTCTTTGCAAGTTCTACCCCGGGGGGAATTGTAACTTCGGGGAGAGTTGTCGCTTCCGGCACTCCACAAGCCCCGACAAAAATTCCTCCGCCGCCACAAACTTCGCTGCGCCTCCTGCACACCGATTTATGCGGCAGCGGCAGCAGCAGCAGCAAGAACCCGCCGAGGGGGCGCATTCCGCGCCCTCTCCCTCCCGTCGGGGTGTGGGGGGTCCTTCTATCCCGTCCGGCGGCCGGGGCAGGGCCCTCAAGCCTAACCAGCTCACATCGTCTGGTGCCGCGCCCGCCACGTCGAGCGACGGCAAGGCTTCCGGGTCCGGCAAGTCCTTCTCCGGCTCCGACGTCGCCAAGAAGGCCAAGACCAAGAACAAGACTTCCGACAAGAGGCCGTCGGCGTCCAAGCTCGGCGGCGGCGGTGGTAACGCTAAGCCATCGGCGTCCCGCCACCCTACCTCCTCCGTCAAGAAGAATCGTCGAAGCGTCACAAGAAACGCCGCTGGCGGGGCTGGCGGCGGACAGCCCAGCGTCGATGCCATGTCGGCGGCCTCGGGCCAGCCCAACAAGAAAAAGAACGACAAGACCAAGATCCCTGACGACCTAAATCCTCCGTCCGATGAGGTCGCCCAGGATGATTCCCCCACCGACATGACGGCCGGGCCGGTCGGGGTGCAACCCGCCACCGACGCCGCCGCCGTTACCGATCCTTCCAACTCCACGACGACGAAGAAGAAGGCCATCGACGGCCACGACAACGTCAAAGATGACGATGAACGTGCCCCCAGCCCTCCCATCTTCCACCCCAAGGCGTCCGAGGGAAGCAACGCCGAATGTGAAGAAGAGACCGACGATGAGTGGACTTACGACGTGGAGGAGGATATGCGTCGGTACTGGCACGAGGACATCACCACGACCCTCATCGCGCACGAGGAGCTGGTCGCGGTGCAGAAGAGGTGGGAAAATTCTCGAGCCCTTGCCAAAGCCAAGGCCAACTCCAGGGAGAAGATGCAGGACGAGTCCAACAAGTCCGGTAAGGAGAACGACGCCCAGAACGAAGTGCCAGATGCCACGGGTGGCACTGACACTGCCGAACGGGACGAGAATGGCAAAGAGGAGGCTGCCCGCGTCCACTGGGATGAGAATACGGTGAGTTTTGAATATTGGTTTTGTTATATGCGTTGTTACAGATTATTTGTTTCTTGTTGCTCCCCACTATAGGTCCTACATGTATATGTATACATGTATCCGTTTATCTTCGTGTGGGAAGGATTGAGTAATGATGACATGCAATAATCCTTAGAGTCTACTGTGCTCACCACTCCCATCATATGCACATACATTCTTTTGCATTGAAATTAAAAATGAAATCGATCTAATGCAGGACGGTCAAGGCGAGACCGGCGACAAGAAGAGCGAGGTCAAGTACGAGGCTTCTAGGTATCCTGTCAGGCCCGAGAAGACCCGTTGCCGCTGCTTCTGCCCTTCCGAGCTCAGTCGGGTCACCATCTACCTCCCTTGTCCTAATTTTAAGGCGTGCCATTTGGTTTTTTGTCCCTTTCAGCACATGAAGAAGGACTTTCTCGATGATCGGGTGGCCAAGAGAGGAAAGGGGGTCGATGATTTGGTCATGGTGCGTCTGCGGTCGGCGTCTTCACTTGACCTACATGTATTCTTTCCACAACGCTTACATGTACTAGCTTCTTCTAGTAGTAGTTCCACGTATCGCTCATGTTTTGGCTTCTAACTTTGTTTCTTTTTATTTTATTCATATCTTTTCGATAATACAAACAGGGGGTCCACGACGAGACTTGCCACGTCCCGGATCACTACGACGAGGGCTACGATGAAACCCGTCCAACTCCACCACCTGTACCCCTGAGCACCGTGGACATCCTGTGCAAGATTTCGCCTCCGACCTCCTCGCCGACTCCTCCTACGTCGGACACCGTCATGCTGTGTCAGTTTATTGGCTCCAAAGACAGCGCCGACGAAGACGGCGATCTTTTGGACCCATATTATTATGATGACGACGGCAACATCCAGTTGTATGGCCCTTCCGGCATCCCGAATGATCCTCGGACCCGAGAAGAACTCCACTGGGAAGATCCCGAGGCTTACTCTAGGAAAAGTATCGAAAGGTCGTGGAACTACGTTCCAAAGCCAGCTTCCCATTGGAGCACGGAAAAGTGCGATCTTGGCAAGGCCTGTCGTCGCTATGGTTGCCGCTACATGCACAATGGGACCAGCGACAGCCTCGAATCGTACGTCGATGACGATGCCAAGGAAGAACAAGATGATACCAAGCTGTCTGGCGACGGAGAAGGGGGTGCTCCAGAAGCCACCGACGGGGAACATATCACGAACAACGACAGCAAGACTTTAATGGGTAATATCAGCGCTCCTGCTACCACCAAAGAGGATAATGGCGAAGTCGATGCCAACAATGGTGTCGACGTCGTTGATTCTCATCGCAAGACGACGTACAAGAAGAAGTCAGGTCGATCGTACCATAAGCTAGGCAAGGGAGAAAAGAAGCCGAAGGGTGGCAGAAAGGCCAAGAAGAAGCCTTTCAAGACCGCCACGCGAAATCCATTGAAGCAGCAGCAGCCCAAGAGCGGAGCAGCGCTCAATCCATCGGCGACCGAGTTCGTTCCTTTTTCTTGCACGCGCATCTCCGAGGCTGTCATCGAAGGAGAGCCTCGTGGCGAGGCTCATTGCACCAAGGCCAAGATCGAGGGTGATCAAGAGCCTTCGGCGTACTACACGGCTGACACTGCGTGTTCAAAGTCCTTTGATTCAACTGACGTGCCAATCTCTTCTGCTCCCAAGTTGACCGCGGTAAATGGACTGGACTGGATCGATGCTCAGGCAATCAATCAGCGTCGTGCCAAGGATGAGATGATGAGCCGCAAACCTGCCGATGCCACCGCAACAGATCGACCAAGCAAGGCTGCTGCTTCTCCTGTTAAGCCTTATACCGAGACGTATAGCAGAGACAGGTCGGGCGCTTTTGATTTATCCAATGATGTATCTCCTCCAGCTCCGGCGTGGTCAACGCCCTCCCGCTTTCGAGGGACTGACAAGGAGGTTATGGTGGCCCTTCGAAAGAGCGAACAAGACTTGGGCGATGAAACGTCCGATTGCGTGAATTTTTTGGAAGCATCCAAAAACAAGCCAAAGAAGTTGGTCCATCCTGAGTGTGCACTTTCTACCCCTCCTGGCATCCCTGGTATCCTCAACGACAGGAATGAGGAGGAATCTACGGGTACGATTCCTTCCAAGTCAGGGTCGAGGCAGTACAAAATGTCAAAGGGAAAGCAAAGCAAGGCAAACACCAACCAGGTGAATGCCGTCGGTACCGCTACCGCAAAAGTATCTCGACAGACCTCCAGCGAGTCCAGAACCAAGTCCAAGTCCAAGACCAACGTTGTTCGTATCAAGAATGATACGGAAGTCTCTGCGACGGCCGCGACTGCTACTGGCGTTTCGAGTAAACCTTTGTTCGATCCGCGCAATTTGTCGTCAAATATTGGTCTTCTTCCTGCGCGACCGAAGTCCGTCAATGCTTGTGTATCAAAGATGCGAGAGATGGGATTTAGTGAATCAATCGTTTCACTGACGCAAGAGGAATTTAAGGCCAGGAAGCCTGGTACCTGGACGAAGGAGGATTTATTCGCTTTTGCTTGCCACTTTGCTGAGGAGGAGGATGCAAAAACGTTTGCTTCAGACCAGCATTCCGTGGACGAGGACGAGACAAATAGTAATGTGAGACCGGGATCTCGTCCCAAGTTCGAAGCGGCTGTCGAGGAGACAAAGGGTATCGATCCTGAAGATTGCCCCGAGACGGCAACCTCGGACAAGAAGAAAGAGGCGACGAAAAGAAAGAAGGGTGCGAAGAAGAAAAAGAAGAAGACAGAGAAGGCTTCCGAGGAGGAGGATATCAGTCCAAGTGTCCCATCTGCCCAGCCATCGCAAGGGGGGCAGGTCTCTCAAGAGAAGACTGGCCAAAACGAGCCCAGAAAGGACGAGGAAGATCTATTGAAGCAATCTTCGGAGACTCTATCGCCCTCGGAAGTCTCCGAGTCGGGGGCATTCTGTACCGACCCCTCCAGTACGAAACGATCCCCTGAGGCCAAGGAGAGGTTTGAGTTTTGGGCAGGGGAGCAACTTCATCGCGATCTTTTCACCGAAAACTTGCTTCGATTGGTACTCTACGAATATGCTCGTCTTCGGCATTGTGACGATCCTCAAGAGGTCACGACAAACACTGCTCTCGTCGAAACTTTCAGGAAAGGTTGTACCAAGGCCTACGACCATCTCTACAATTACCGGTGAGTTCTCCAATTTCTTGTCTGATATTCATCTCATATAATTCATCGTCTCTTGTTCTAGCTAGCCAAATAAATCGAATTTCTCATGTTCTTTTGTTGTACATTTTCTCTCTTCTCAACATTTGTTTTTACATTTATTTTCTCTCTTCACAACATTGGTCTGTACTTGTTGATTCAGAACTGGCAACAAGAGCACGGTGATCGTGGCCTCCCACCATCTTTCTGCCCTAGTTGGACGCTCTGGCAAGATTGTGGGGTCAAACTCTTCCAGGCACGAGTTCGAGATTGAATTTCTTCCCAACAAGCATGAAAAGATGGCCAAGACAACCGCCGCCGCGAGCAAAGCTACTAGTAGTGCTCGTGACGATTTCTCCGATTTAGTGAATGAAACATCTCCCTCTACCCGCATGATGATTTCCGTTTACGACCTTGCTCTTTCTGAGGCCGCCAATTTCAAGGGGAAGGGGAAGAAAGGCGGTAAGAAGGGGAAGAAGAACAGGTCTGCAGCTCAAGCCGCACGCCCGATCCAATACACCATCGATATTGACGAGGATGTAGAAAATGACATCCATGGACTCAGTATGGTCGTCGAGGCTTCGACTCTCAACGAGCTTGCAGGTATCAAAGATTCTGCAAAGTTTGAGCAGCGATTGGAAGAAATTATGCGAGAGAGAGACCAAGACGAGGAGGATGCCCGAGCTCTGAAGGAGGAGGAAGAGCAAGCCAAGATCCGCGAAGCCGAAGAGAAGGAAAAGAGAGAAACCGCCCAACGCTTCCAACAGTACGAGAAAGAGATCAACAGCCGTAGGAAGAAGGCGCGTCGCGTTCTAGCGGCTGGAAGCAAATTTGTGGAGGGGCTCAAGAACAAACCTGATGATCCATTCCAAGATCTATACAACGACACCGATAGTCTTCAAGGCCATATCCAAAATAGGTTCATCGACTTGCTTGTGATTCTGCACGAGTGTGAGGACGACCAAGGTGCCACCGAGATGGCGGAAGCGATCGTCGACTTTGGTCTAAGCCCAAATGCGGTAGAATATGACGAATTTGGCGAAAAGACAAGAACTGTCGTTTTCTTCGAACACGACGAGAAGAAGGTTCCGGTGGCTATATTCGATCGCAAGCTTCTTCTTTCTGGCCACGACGACGAAGATCCTGCCTGGGATGGATGCGATGAGCTTTGCAGGCATATCCCAGGATTGTCCAAACGAAACGCTCGCAACTTGATTCTTGCAATGCTTGTTCATAGGCAGGAGTGTTCCAAAACGTCTCGCCCTAGCGCTGGCCAGAAATGTGATGCCCCCGCATTTGATGCTCCTCTTGTACGATGTCTTATCGAGTGCGACTTGTTGGAAAAGGACTTTGTCCAACATCTCCTTTCAAGAGAAAGAACTAATTTCGACCGGGATCGGATCATTTGCGCCATTGTGACACGACAACTTCAAGAGCGCTTCAACTTCAGTCTAGACGATGTTCTCAAGAACTTGGTTGAAGTCGATGGAGACGAGGAGTCTGCCAGTGAGTTTGAAGGAGATAGAGACGAAGAATTAGCCAGTGACGATGAGGATTGCTCTACTTTCCGTCGGGAAATCTATCTGAATCAGGTCATCGATCAAGACCGATTGAAGGAACTTTGCTCAGTGACCGACATGACCGAAGATGAGGCCATTTGCTTCGTTGTGCATCTGATTAATTCCCACTCCGGCGAACTCAGTTCAATTCCTCGCGATGTCGTGATGAAACTAATCACGTCCGGGCTCGTTGAGGCCGAGATATGGTTCGGATGTAGCAAAACACGGAGCGACATTCTCTACGACTTGGTGAATCAAAGACTGAAATATCGCTTCAATTTTTCCCTTTGCGACGTTATAGATGTACGGCGCCTCCTACTACAAGTAGACCATGGAAGCGAAGAATGCGCATCGCATCTGGATGAGGAGGACAAGTGCTTCATTGAAGAGCTATCGTCCACCGATTACGACGAAGCGACTCGGGCAGACGAGACTCAAACCAGTGAGGGCGATGGGGAAGCCGACGAAGATAAAGATGAAGGAAGCAATGACAATGAAAGAAGCGATGACGATGAAGAAAGCAAGGACGAAGAATTTGTCTGAACGGAGATTCCGACGATGCAACTAAATTTACTGCAAAAGTGAAAGCGGTCGGCCGCACAATTTTTGGCGAAAGTGATTAGATCTACAGGGAGTATGGGTGGTTGGGAGTTCGGAACGGTACTGCACTACTCTTTAACCTACTTTTAGATTGAACACTTTTGCCATGCATTTCATCTGATCTAGCTTGGTACGTAGCTAAACCAGGTGATTTAAAAGTGGCTACCTATTGTAGTCTAGATCTAGTACCAGTTGTCACGGATAACCCGGTCCGATGTAGACCGGGTCTGTGCAACCTCTCTCGGTATTGAGTGTTCTCTCCAAAGCTTCTCGAGGGATTCGTAGCGTTCGTCCTTTAAGAATAGCGGACGTCCACGCCTGAGACCCGGGTCCTCCTCACCGTGCTCATCAACGTAGAGGCTAGCCGAATATGCAGATTTGTTGTTGTGGATGAGCAGGACGGTACACTTCTGAACCAAAAAGAAGATGCCAACACCGGACCCCACCTGCTGGGCGTGTAACGTGCACGCACCAGGCGGACGGGCACCACCTCGCGAGTAGGGACGCCTGGACGATCCAGCAGCCATGACGGAACCCGTGATGAGACAAATGGCCGTCTCGGTACTGCCTCCATCATCTGCGTCGTCCACCGCACCAATGGCAATATCGTTCCTGCCCTTCACTTTGTTCACTAGGCCGTATAGCTCGACAAAGGACTGCGGAAGTCGAATGAGGCCAGATGCTGCAGATCCTATGCGATGGACCATGCCCAAATGACTCAAATCGGACATCATCAAACTCGCGCGAGAGTACTCGAACGAATTTCCGCGAGGTCCTGGACCGATGCCCCCCAAACCCAAGATGCTGGATTGGAAAGGGATCATGGCAGATCGCGACACGTTGGCGAATTCCTTATCAATCTTGGATGCGGCCGATGGAGCTAACTTCGATTCTGAGCTGTCCTCGTCGTCCGAAACATCGACACCGGAGTCCTCCAGGCCATAGAGCGATGCCTGACTTCCACCGGAGTCACCAATCATTTCGATATCTTCCATTTCCGCCTCGTCATCGGAATCATCCTCAACGTCGACATCAAACATTTCCATGTTGGCGTCATCATCATCTATTTCAATATCTTCTTCTTCGGCATTTCCCATGCCACCGTCAAATCCAGCCGTCGATGCATCGTCCATGTCGATCGATGCATTGTAGGCAATGCCCTGTTGACCCCCCTCACTGTCTCCTTCTTCAGCGGACGGAGCCACCTCGATCTCCACGCCCATGGTACTCGTAGCCTCGCTCGATGACGCAGTCTGAAGGCCTTGCTCTTTCACGATAAATTTCTTCTTTCCACCATCTGCTTCTTGGGCTTCGGAGCTGACATCCGATCTCGAGGCCGATGGCGATGTCCAGGTATTAGACTGCTCGTCAAAGACGAGGCCTCTTCCCTGGGAACCGTGGTATGATTCGAATCCATTAATGGACGAAAGCCAACGATTGATGAGCGCGAACCATGATGAGGGGTGTGTGCCGCTCACACCAGATGGTGACGCATCCTTCAATATCTGCGAAGGAAGTGGGCCCCCCATATCCCTCAGAATGCGAAATCCATCCCCGCACGTCATCGTTTCTGGAGATTCCAACAGAGCCTCGAGCGCACACTTTGTGGATGTTGTGGAATGCTTGAAGGGATTTTCGACTCGCATACCTTTCTTTTCCTGTTGGCGGAGGAGGCTGGTACAACCCCGAAGCAAGAGAATAAGCGAGCGTGCAAATGGAAGGATGGCGAGCCCAACATTGTGCAAGAATTGTGCAGCATCTTCAGCGCTATCGATTTGGACAACTGAGTCGAGCCGATTTGATGACATCGGTCCAACTGCATCGCGGCAATGCGCGAGCAAATTGGCTAATGCTTTTGCTTCCTTCAACATATCGCCCCTTTCCCATTGTTCCTGAAACTCGTCTCTTGCTTCTTGAGCCTCCCAATCATTCGGGTCAAGCTCAGCGGCCTTATCGAATCCGCCGGGAGTGACGAGCACTTGCACGAGTCTTCCCAAGAGAAGCGTACGAGAACAGAGCAGTAGGCTGTCGTTTCCAGCTGGCATAGAGTCCTCCTTGTTCCCAAGCATTGACGAAAAGACTGCCCCAGCTAAAGTATTCATGTCCCAGGCCAGAAGAGGAACGTATAGGTAGGCACTTGCCACAGCCGGCCGAAAGAGAATTGGAGGCTTCACGTCTTGTGTACCTCCGCTAAGATGAACTTCGATTCCGTTCTCTTGCGCCTGAGTGGAGGGATGGAAAGCCATGAAGGGGTCCATCGTACCCCATCCATTCTCGAGAGGTTGGTCAATTCCTTCTTCGGAGCAAACAAGTCGGATTGCCAACGGTTTAGGTATCCTTGCCTGGGGATCCTGCGTACTTGGGCTAGAAATCTCTATTCCCGTGCTGGTAGACTGTCCATTGGAAGCTATGGCAACTTGGTCGTCGGCGACATCCGCGGAGGCGGTCGTACCGGGGGATGATGAAAACGCTGAAGAATTATTACTCAAACTGCTCTCTTGTTCATTTCCCACCAATGACCGAGCGCTCATACCTTTCGTTGCCCAGAGAGCCGACGCGGTCGCACGAGCCTCGTGCCGCTGCGGCAACATACCATCCCGCGCAACGTGACATGGAGTCGCAGTGATTTGACTCGTTAGCACCTGCCACTGCTTGAATACAGACCGTTGGTTAGCATCGTCTGAGGACGATGGAAGGCCAACGCTCCAAAATCTACCCTCCAAAATATCCGCCAAAAGGCTTCCAATGAGGGTAACATTCAGGCAGCTCGACTTGGAAGAGTCGCTTCCAAGTTGCTGCCCGAGCTCATAGGATAACGCTTCAAGCAGAGCAGACGTTGCACTAATTGTCCTTCTCAGATCAAGAATGGCCGGAATACTATCTTTTGTACTCTCGGCGTAATCAGACCA
>Ga0115008_10003997_pt1 | contig 12216 bp, 13 predicted proteins | sample FraStrMetagenome_FD_87164 | JGI IMG/M metagenome (GOLD analysis project Ga0115008, IMG submission 87164) | Marine eukaryotic phytoplankton communities from Arctic Ocean - Fram Strait ARC3M Metagenome | ecosystem: Environmental > Aquatic > Marine > Oceanic | place: Fram Strait | collected...
ACTACTGTAAGACTAGTAGGATTACCTAAGATACACGAATTAGAAGAGTTAGCACCTACTATGAACTTCAGGTACATTGAAAGTCCTGATTCAAATTTTGAGTATCCCTTGTTTTCTACAGAGGAGGAGGCTAATTATTATGATGGAATAGAAGGAGGTACAGGAAGTAGTCACACACACACGTATGTCGATGATCCTACTAATACGACTTGGTATATGCCTGACACAAATAGTACTATGACTGCTAATTCAGCACCTACTAATGCTCAGACTTTTCAGGGTAATTCTATAAATTGGACAGAGATCACATCTCTAGCTGATTCTGATTTAACTCCTCCTGCATTTAGTTTCAGTGATATATCACAAGAGGAAGGTACAAATGTTAACTTGCAACTATATCCTGCAGGAGCTACATTCTCACAAAGTGCCACTATAAACCCAAATACAAGCGGTCTAGTATATAATACATCTAGCCATTACCTACAAGGTACTCTAGCAGACGTAGGAAGTGATACGGTTTACACAATTACAGTAATCAGAGCTAATGCATATGGATCAACCACAAGTACTTTTACTATCACTGCTACTGATGTTCCTGTGGCTAGTACTTTAACTACACCTTGGAATAAAGCGATTGTTATTAATGGAGCTAATGAATATCTAATGCAAGTAAGTAATAGTAACTCCTTTAATATTATGAATATGGGAGGGATGAATAACGATGTATGGGGAGCTAACAACGGTAAAACATCTACAGACACAGATGCTAGACCTTGGAGTATTTCACAAGTAGTTTATATAGATAATTCACAACCGCAATGTTATTTCTCACAGGCTGAAAATTATGTTAATGACAGAATATCTTTAAGCACTCACGAGACAGGAGCAGGCTCTAAAATAGAGTTTTATTGGGGTCGTTCTACAGGCACAAACGGAGCTAACAGTAATGGATGTCAGTTCTTATTTGACAAGCCTTCTGATGGTTGGTATGGTTACTATATAGATACTACAGGATTTAGACCTAATCAGGCTCAATCAACTACATCCGCTTTAGCCTCTAACTTTAGATTCAAACAAGTTGATTTATCTACAGGTACAGTAACAGACATAGCAGGTACTTGGGCAATAGTAGGTGATGGTAGATTGAATAGAGGTCTTAATGGAGATTTCTACATAGGCAGAGAGTCAGGTAGTCAGTCATTTAATAGTAATAGTTCTTTAAAAGTAGCATCTACATTAGTATCTACCTTAAAGAGAGATTTCTTACTACCTGACGATACAGAGATATCTATGCAGGTGAGAGATCCACAACAGTGGGTGATTGATTACAGAGATGGAACTCAGCAAAGACTAGCATATAATAATACTCCTTATTCTTTTGATACATATCCTGAAAGATGTGTTTCGCTTTGGCTTATGGGAGATGGTGCATTAGATAACTACTCTAATAACTTGAGAAATGATGTTAAGACTGCTGATCAGAATTATACAATGTTAAGGATGCAGAATATGGTATCTAATGATATTGAAAGTGTAAACATAAACGGATTAACATAAAAATAAACCATAATAATATGAAGTATATAATACAGACAATAATAGCAATGGTACTATCTTTCTCAGCAATGGGACAGATAGCACCTTATCAGATAGTTAATGACGTAGATGGAGAGCATAGAATACTTATGACTAATTCTGATGGAGAGTATATCAGGGTAGGTTTACTTGATGCAGTAATAGATAGCATAGGAATACAACTAGAGCAGGTAGGAGATAGCATCTGCATAGTAGGAGGTAATTGTATTTTCAATCCTACAGGAGGATCTCAATTAACAGAGGCTCAGGTAGATGCTTATGCAGACAACAATGGATATTTAGAGGTAGAGATTGATGGATCTATTACGAATGAGATACAGGATATATCTCTATCAGGTAGTGATCTAAGTATATCTAGTGGATCAACTATAGATCTATCATCAATAGACACAGATACTAATACACAACTTACAGAATCACAGGTAGATGCTTATGCAGATAACAATGGTTACTTGGAGACTGAAGTAGATGGATCTATTACTAATGAATTACAAACCATAATTAAATTTGGTAATACGGTAACATTATCAAATAGTGGCGGATCTTTTACTGATTCAGATACTCAATTAACAGAGGTACAAGTAGATGCATTTGCAGACAACAATGGGTATTTAGAGACTGAAGTAGATGGATCTATTACTAACGAGATTCAAGACATATCTTTATCAGGTAGTGATCTTACTATATCTAGTGGATCAACTATAGATTTATCGTCTATTGATACAGATACTAATACTCAGTTAACAGAGGCTCAGGTAGATGCCTACGCTGATAATAATGGTTACCTAGAGACTGAAGTAGATGGTAGTATTACTAATGAGATTCAAACACTTACAGATAATGGTGCTACTTTCTCACTATCTAATAGTGGTGGTACAGTAACAAAGACTGTTGATACTAACACGCAATTAACAGAGGCACAGGTAGATGCCTTTGCAGATAACAATGGTTATAATGAAGTTATAGGTACTGACTCAGATATAAATACGAGCGGATCATATGTAGTAGATCTGATGTATATGACCGATGGTGTGGTTACTAGTCACTCTACAAGACAGTTATTCCAACTAGAGTCAGAAGATGACAGAGATCTAGCACCTGAAGATATAGTGTATAGTGAAGATTTTAAGACCTATTTCACGAGTAAGAATGGACTAGATACAGGTACCACTCCAAATAGTGATTATCAAGATGCAATAGTATTCAATACTTGGATCGATGGATCAGGTGGAGATGCTAACTTATTATCATTTGACAAAAGTGAAAAGAAGATATACCACTATCAAGCGGATCAGGCGGCAACAAATTGGGGAACTCCTGAAGTACTAGCTTATGTGAGTGATATACCTACGGATACTAACACTCAATTAACGGAGGCTCAAGTTGATGCCTACGCTGATAATAATGGTTACCTAGAGACTGAGGTGGATGGATCTATAACTAATGAGATTCAAACACTATCTAAGTCAGGTAGTACAGTAACATTATCAGATGGAGGTGGATCTTTTACAGACGAAGTAGATGATAATGATAGTGACTCATATAATGAAGGAGAGATAACCTTTGAGAATATAGCTACTGCAAATGAGGTAGGTGTAAGATCTAATACTAATTATAGTAAGCTATTAACACTAAAGGGAGAAGATGGAATAACTATAGATCACAGTACCAACAAATTTACTTTTGGTTTAGATGCTACTGCAGTGAATGATGCAGATAGTGATCCAACGAATGAAATCCAAGACACTTCTGAGATTGTAGGACTTCTAGAGTTTGTGCAAAATAATAGCACAGGCGGAGCAGGAGGTAAGTTTATAGATGGTACAGATGCATTAGATGCAGCATATCTTGCAGGTGATGTAGGGGTAGGAACAATGACTCCACAGGCTACATTAGACGTTAGTGGTACTTTATATGTAGATGACGATGCAGAGTTTAATGGTCCTGTATTACTTAATGATGACCTATCATCTAACGGCAATTTTTACGTAGATGGCACATCTTCATTTAATGATGATGCGCAATTTGATGGGGATATGACGTCAACTGCTACAATTTACGGTGATATAATAAAGGTATCTGATAGGGTAGGAGGTGCTGCAGTAAAGGGTGCATTCTTTGATGCTAACAACCAATTAATAGAAGGTACTATAATAACAGATACTAACACTCAACTTACAAACGCAGAAGTAGAGACAATCATAGCTACAAATACTGCAGGCTTTATCACAGTAGATAATGATACACAAGATTTAAGTATTTCAGGACAAGTTTTATCTTTAACAGATGGAGGATCTGTCACTTTACCTGATGCAAATACACAACTATCTCAATCAGATATTGAAGCTATGGGATTCAGTACTACAGATCTTGTAAACGACAATGACAGTGATCCTACTAACGAGATTCAAGACACTACTCAAATTGTAGGACTATTAGAATTCGTACAAAATAACAGTACAGGCGGAGCAGGAGGTAAGTTTGTTGATGGAACAACTGCTACAGAGGCAGTATATACAGATGGTTTTGTGGGAATAGGAACTACAGATCCTGATGCATTATTACACGTGAAATCTACAGGGAATGGAGAGATAGAAATAGAGAGAAATGCAGGAGCGAAGATCAATATTCAGGCTCAGTCAGCTAGAGGAGTTATAGGTACGGATACCAATCACGAGCTAGACCTAAAGACTAACGCCACTACTAGAGTAAGAATTCTTAGTAATGGAAATGTAGGTATTAATGAAACTGCACCTACTCAGTCACTATCAGTCAACGGAGCGTTCTCAGGAGAGTTTCCGAAAGCTAGCGGATTGAATAACGTAGTTATGGGAGTAAGTAATGCAGGATCTATGACATCAGGAGTAGAGAACTTCATCGTAGGTCAGGGAAACTTAACTCTAGCCACATCAATAAATAGAAGTACTGTATCAGGACAGGATAACGCAAGGGGAGTATCTACTAGCTCATACAACTCTTTCTTTGGATACGGAAATATGTACGCCAATACAGGCGGAACATCTTATAACTTTATGTCAGGTTATAGAAATTTATTCTATTCTGTAGGTGCTGCGACAGATAACGTTATGATAGGTAGAGGTAATGGGTTTAATGCTACTGCAGCAACATCAAATGCCACTCTTTTAGGTAGAGAGAATGGATACAACGCATCAAGTGTCAACACTTCTACTATGATAGGGTGGAGGAACTGCTACTCTAATACTAATGCAGTAACTCAGAACAATATAATAGGTTATGGAAATATGTATCACGTAGATGCTGCAATTGTTTATAATAGTGTTATGGGGTATCACAATGCATATAACGCTACAGATGTAGACTATTCTAGTTTATTTGGATTTAAAAATGCATACAATGCAGGTAACTTAGATTATACTTCGCTATTCGGTAGAGATAACGGATATAGCTCTAGCTCTGTCATTTATACTATAATGTCAGGCTACGCTAATGCTATGAATGCTAGTTCAACTATTACAGATTCTGCACTATTTGGTAGATCAAACGCAATGGATGGATTCGATATTCAATATAGTATTATGTCAGGCTTGGGTAACGCTAAGGCGGCTCAATATATAAGAAATTCCTCTATATTTGGTAGAGAGAACGCCTATGTAGCAGGGCAAGTACAGAACTCTTTTATGTCAGGATATAGGAATGCATACACTACTACTAATAACGTTAACTATTCTATGTTGGTTGGTTATCAGAACGGATATAGTGCTACTGTAGCACTAAATAATACTATACTGCTAGGCTATAGACAAGGATATAGTATAGGGTCAAAAGGTGCAGAGTCTAATAGGTTGGCTATAGGAATGATTGCGGACACTCCGTTAATTTATGGGGAATTTGATAACAAAGTTGTTGAGATAGATGGAAACCTAACAGTAACAGATAGAGCAGGTGCTCCTGATAAGGGTGCTGCATTTGACACTGCAGGTAAGCTAGTAGAGTCTGATTTATTTATAGCAGGATATGGAGGTCTAGAGAGAAATAGTATAGATGGAGTAGTGTCGACAGTAGCAGCGGTAGAAGTAGATTTCAACGTTAATTTTGGCAGTACTAATACTACTGTGTCTACTACAGATGAGTCTATAACAGTAACAAAAGGGGGCTATTGGAAAGTTACAATAGATGGAGAGATTGAGCGTTATATAGCATATGATGAATTTAAAGTTCAGGTAAGGAACAACGGAAACGGTGAGCATACATTCGAAACTCACGCAGGTGCAGACGATTTCTCATTTAATTTTAGCGCAGTACTAGACCTAGATGATGGAGATGAAATAACTATATTGCTAGATTCAGATCTAGATAATGATTATGACTATAAAAGGATACAATTTACATTACACAGAATAGCTAACAATTAAAATATATAAAACAATGAAAAAATTAATAACAATATCAGCACTTTTATTAGCGTTTACCTTGAGCGTATCCGCACAGTATCAGATCAAAATAGTAGAGGAGGACTCTCTGCACAGGGTCAAAGTAACTCAGTTCGGTGATGACTATGACAAGATCATACTATTTGAAAAGATGGAGATTAAAGCAGCTAGAGCAGTCAGAGATAGTTTAGATCTTATATACACATCGATTGATGATCAGCTAGACGAGGATCTACAAATGTATATTCAGGAGATCGAAATGATACAGGATCAACTAAAACAAGCGAAGGCAGATAAGAGTAAAGTAGAGAGAAAAATAAAAAGAAGAGATGACAGAAAAGCAAGCAAGTAAACAACATTTTTTAACATTTATAAATTAATAACATTATGAAAAAGAGCGCAATCAGACACATTCTAACGGCAGCAGGTACAGTATTAACACTTTTTGGTATGGATAACTTCGTCGATATCTTCGAATTTGCAAATCAAAACTTAGATGCAGTCTACGCAGCAGCAGAGGTAATCATAGGAGCAGGTATAACTATCTATGGATTTATCGCTAACAGAGACGTAGAGGTAATCGATTAATCAACTTAGACAGGGGTCATAGTGGCTCCTGTCTTTTCAAAACAAAAATAATGAAAGTAGTATTGGTGGAGTATATAGTACTAATAGTTAAGAAACTTATCAGCGGAAGATCAAGGAAAATTATACTCCTAAGGGATCACGATGTATTTACTTCTTTAGATAGAGCTAGGAATGAGATACAAAATGTTGACTTCTTTACGGCTAAGAAATTTGATATGTCTAAGACTAGAATGTGTAGCGATTTCGCGGATAGAAAAACGAGAGTATGCGCAGATCATATGAAGTCACTAATTAAGTTAAAAGATATAGATTTTATGTCAAAGGCTAGACTTAAGAGAGTTATTATAAAGGCTCAAAATGATATGCATACTGAATATATTAAAGAGATAAAAGCTATTTGGCTTGATGCAGGGATAAGTAATAAAGATGTAGAGTATGTAATAAGAATGTTTGAAAGATTTCGTAGACCTGTCATACACGCATTTGAATACAGAATAAATTCAATCTTTGGAAGTACATTCAGCGGTAGCAACTTTGATATTATGTTAGCTATATGTGAGATGTGGGCTATGGGAATTGACTTATTACCTGATGATCTGTCTCAGACTTTTGAAAACTTGAACGGCAGATTCCAAAACATAGATTATTAATGAAACTAACTAATAACTTCGTATTGAAAGAGTTCAACTGTAACGATGGAACTCCTGTACCATTATCACTTATGGCTAATGCTCAGTTATTAGCTGATAGTCTACAGGTCCTTAGAGACTGTCTAGAGGCTCCAATACACATCAATAGTGCATATAGACACAGTAAGTATAATAAGTCTGTAGGAGGCTCTAGTAAGAGTCAGCACTTATTGTGCAAGGCGGCTGATATTAGGGTAGATTCATATAGTTCTGTGCAGGTGTATGATACTATAGAGATGTTAATTAAAGAGGGATCTATGAAGGATGGAGGAATAGGACTGTACGATACATTTATCCATTATGATGTGAGAGATAAGAGTGCTAGGTGGGATTTTAGAAAATAATAAAACATAATAAATATGAAGAAGTCAGAATTTATAAAATATACATCGACTAAAGGGATGAGTAAACTCGATAAATGGTATTTGCTAGAGATTACTACAGAGATGTTAGCAGCAGCAACCATAGTACTTTTTCCATTCGGTAAGTATAAACCGATCAAATGGCATCATATAGGGAGATTAATTAGGTTAGGTAAAATATTAATCGTGATGATACTAAAATGGGTTAAGAAGTAGGTATTCAGGGAGTTACAGTCATATGTAGCTCCCTTTTTTATGTGTTATTTGAAAATAAATAAATCTTTTTTTGTAAAAATGCTAGGATAAGTAAAATGTAATCGTATCTTTGCTTTCGTAATCACACTAACACACACACGAAAATAACTATTATGACAAACATTGAAAATTTAACAGTAAATTCAAAATTGACAGTAACTAGAAAAACATTTACAACAGATTGGAGTTTTGAAGGAAAAGATGGTAATGTTTTTAGTGGTATTCAAAATAACCAATCTTTGACACTGAAAGATGAAGATGGTAAAATTATAAGCCAAACAAGTACGACAATAATGAACGAAGGGCAAATTGTAAATAAGATAGGTTGGGTAGCTATAAGGGTTTCTGATAACTATACTGTTGATAAGGGATGGACTGTAAACGAAAAAAGCATTTCTAAAAAATGGTTTTCTAGTTACCTAAAAGATGGTAGTTATAAAGTTCTAACAGGAAAACTAAACAAATAAAAACTACAGAGGCAATGTCAATAAGTCCTCTTTTAAAAAAAAATAAATCTTTTTTACTCAGATAGTAGAATAAGTCAAATGTATCACTATCTTTGCTATCGTAAACACATTAACACACACACAAAAATAACTATTATGAAAGAATTAGATTTTATACAGACTGCAAGTTTTGATAGAAATATCAATAAATACGGATGGAACGACAACACGTGCGAGTGTTGCGGAAAACCATTAGAGAATAAAGATTGGGCAGTAAACACGATAGAGGGACCAACAGTAGTAGAGGCGCACATAACAGAGGAACAAATGGAAGAGGCGGGAGTTTATCCTCAGGGGATCTTTTATCTTGGGTCTAGCTGCATCAAAAAATATCCTAAGGCTTTCAGAAAGGATATGAGAAAAGAAAAATAAAAACATACAGAGGCACACAAATAAGTCCTCTTTTTTGAACTAATTTTTAACACTAAACGTTTATATATTATGAGAATCACAGAAATACAGTACAAAATTACAAAGAGTGGAAATAACATTTGCATAGGTTATGCTACAAAGTCTAAGCCATTCAATATAATCACTCCTAAAATGAATGACATATACGAATATGCAGATATGAATGACTATCTAGATTGGTTTGACGATAAACTAGACGATCAGGGAAATCACACAACAGTATACACTAGCAGAACATTTGAGGAACTTACTGAGGATGTAGATGCTATGACAGATATGCTAGAGGGGTATATTATACAAATGCTAGATGCTAAACAAAAGAATTATTTATTAACATTTTAAATTATTATTATGAGTACAAAAATTGAATTAAACGAAAGTAACGAATTGACTCCATTCGATCCACAATCACTGAAGAGTCTAAAGCTAGAGAGTTTAGAGGTGAGTAAGGTTAGCGACAACTCTACGTATTGGAGTCCTGAGAACGTAGGAGAGAGCAAACTAGTATTCTTTGATACATTGACGTCAGATGTAGTTATCAATCCTGAGACAGGAGAAGAGAAGATACTACCAACCGTTAATATGTATGAGCAGCTAGAAGATGGTGAGCTATCACGTATAGGTAATTCATCAGCGAGGCTAGTGGGAGTTTTTGAGCGTATGAGATACGTGCAGGGAACACCTTTGAAAATTACATTTGAGGGCAAAGTCAAGAATAAGAACAACTCTTATAGATCAGACTCTTGGAGCGTAAACAGACTATATCCAAAAGGATAGAAACTACAGGAGGCAGCATACATAGATGTAGACACTTCATTGAGTCAGATAGTGTGTGTAGGCGTAAGTCCTCCAATTTTTAAAATTAAAATTAAACGTATGAATATAACTATCAAAAACAAAATAGATGGTCCATTATTATCAGATATGGTGACAGATGAGATTATACTGAAAGATGCAGAGGTGAACAATGGGGTAACTTATCATTATGATATAGCACAGAACAGTCCTGAGTGGGATCAGATCAGGAAAGGTAAAGTGACTGCATCACCTGCTAAGTCCTTGCTAGTATCAGCGTATACACTCAAAGGCAAACTAAGAGCAGGATCTATAGGATCTCTATCATCAGGTGCAGTGACGTATGCGAATAAGATAGCTAAGCAGAGATACTGTGATAGTGCAGGCAATGGAGATTTCAGACACTACTCAGCAGATATGGAGCGTGGACACGAAACGGAGGACCAAGCAGCGAGACTATTTGAGACGATTACAGGGCTTAAAACTACTGAGGTAGGGTTTCTATCCAAGCCGTTCGATAACGCTACGATAGGGTGCTCGCCTGACCGAATCATACTAGATGACAATGGTATAGTATGTGCAGGTTTAGAAATGAAGTCAGCAAACTCAGACATACAGTTTACTAGAATTATGTCTCCACAAGAATTAGAGAAGGAACATTTTGCACAGGTGCAGTTTCAGATGTTTATCTCAGGCGCGAATAAATGGTACATATCTAGCTTTAATGATGACTATACAGAAATTAAAGACAAGCTAGTAATAAGAGAAGTACTTAGAGACGAGAAAGTAATGAAAGAATTTGAGACTAAGCTATGTGATCTAGAGGCTTATATAGATGATACATTATTTGACCTTAATGTGCGTAGAAACGTAGAGCAGATATGGTAGAGTTAAGAAAATATCAGCAGGATGTAGTGAAGGAAGGTCTAGAGATCCTGAAGGAGCATAAAATACTATGTCTCAGTATGGAAGTCAGAACAGGCAAGACCTTAACATCACTATCTATAGCTGATGCTTATGGTGCTAAGAGTGTTCTATTCATATCTAAAAAGAAAGCAATTACTGAGGGATCTATACAGGGAGATTATGCGGACCTTGATCCTTCGTATTGTATAGAATTTATAAACTATGCATCTGTACACAAGGCTACAGGATCATACGACTTTGTTATCATAGATGAATCTCACTCACTTGGTGCGTTTCCTTTAAAAAGTAAGAGAACTGATAAGGTTAAGAAGATCTGTAAAGGATTGCCAATTATATATCTATCGGGAACGTTCACACCTGAGAGCTATTCACAGATATACCATCAGTTATATGTTAGCTCTTTTACACCATTCGCTAAGTATGTAAATTTCTATAAGTTTAGTAAGGTATTTGTAGACGTATATCAGATCCGTATAGGTGGGCGTATGGCTAATAAGTACGAACGAGCACATAAGGATATGATAGATGGATATACAAGCAAGCTATTTATAAAAGTATCTCAGAAAGATGCAGGATTTGAGCAGCTAATAGAAGAGGAGATATTAGAAGTTCCTATAGACCAAGTGCAGAAAGACCTGATCAAATCAATAAAGGATAGAGGATTTTGTCAGGTTAACGGAGAACTGTGTATTCCTCCAAATGGTGCATCAAAATTGAGTAAGATAGCACAGATCTGTGGCGGTACTTTACTGCTAGATGATGCAGAGAAGGGAGTAGTTATATCAAGGGCTAAGGCGGAGTTTATATATCAGCACTTTAAGGGTCAGAAGATAGCCATCCTGTACGTGTATAAGGCTGAGGGTGATCTATTAAGAGATATCTTTAAGAATCATACATCAGACGAGAATGTATTCCGTAAAGACGATAGTTCAACTTTTATAGCTCAGATCAGGTCAGCGAGAGAAGGTGTGGACCTAAGCAGTGCTGATAGCTTAGTTATGTATAGCGTAGACTTTAGTGCGACATCCTACTTTCAAGGTAAAGCAAGGATACAGAGCCATTCTAGGAAAAAGAAAGCTAATCTGTATTGGGTATTTACGAAAGGGGGGATAGAAAGTCACATTTATAGTGCAGTATCGAAGAAAAAGAGTTTTACTTTAGGATATTATAAAAATAGTTTGAAATCAGGGAACTAAATTCTAATAGTGTTTGTTTTATCCTTATGAGGGAATCGGCAATACAATCAGCGATAGTGAAGAAACTTAAAAAGGCAGGATATCTTGTCAATACATTAGGCGCACCTGCAGGTTTTCCTGATATAAGGTCTTGGGGTCCTGATGGTAGAGCTATAGTAATAGAAGTGAAGAGGAAAGGAAAAAAGCCTACAGAATTACAGGAGATTTACCTGCAAAAGTTTCGTGATAGAGGCTACGAGGCGTATTTTTTAGATAATTCTAAAGAAATTGATAAAATAATTTTAAATAAATCATATAAATAGTTGAATAACTAAAATGTAATTGTATATTTGTGCAGCGGTAGTATTTATCGTGTAAACTAAAATAACAAGTACAATGAATTATTCAGTAAACAGAAAGTTAGCAAACTTTGATTTTTGGGCAGGTGCAGTAGCAGTAGCAGATGTAATCACTTATTCTGAATTCCAACTCATAGAAGA
>Ga0115008_10003999_pt1 | contig 12213 bp, 2 predicted proteins | sample FraStrMetagenome_FD_87164 | JGI IMG/M metagenome (GOLD analysis project Ga0115008, IMG submission 87164) | Marine eukaryotic phytoplankton communities from Arctic Ocean - Fram Strait ARC3M Metagenome | ecosystem: Environmental > Aquatic > Marine > Oceanic | place: Fram Strait | collected 2012-06-18
GAAAAAGGAGAAGATGACACCCATAAATTAAAAAATAATGAAATTATTCACGGAGACGTTATCGAGATATTGAGCAGTGGTGAAGATGCAAATGAACGAGGCCAGGAGTCTGAAGACATCCCCGATACTGAAGACGACGAGGAATCTCTCGGTGAGTCTGATTCTGAAGATGAAGAAACTCTTGAAGATCCAGCAGATCACGATAGCATTCAATGCGGCTTTCCCGACGAGGAACAAGATACCGAAATCCAGGTGAGTCGCTGAGAAAACACAGTACAAGTTGACGCTGAAGGTTTTGTTATACAAAAACTCGAGCATCATACAAACTCGCTAAAGTCCTTTGTAGGCTGGCGGCAAGCGCAAAATTTCACCAGTAGCTAAAAGATTGGATTTTGGAGTTGCGACGCCGAAAAAAGGAAAAAACGTTGAGAAGCAACCATCAATCGTCGCTATCGATAGCGATTCCAATCCGTAAGTCTTATTCTTTAAAGATTATTCACAGCTTTCCACTCTGACTATTTAGCAAGAAGCCATGAACCGTAATTTCGCACAGGGAGTGATAGAATTACAATATTCAAAAGTTCTTTTCAAAGCTCTTCTGTAAAGATAAAAAGAAGCGCTGACCGTTTTAGCGGATCAAAGGCGGCGTCTAATTAACGCATGACTCAACAGCTGCCAGAACCCGTCCCTCTTTACCTCCCTTTTCCCAAGTAGACTTAGCTCCTCCATGGCGCCCTCATGGGGGATTCAAATGTGGCGCGCAAAATGCGCCAGCATTATTGGCCCCCGCATATTACTGATTTTTTGCTTTTAGAGCACCTATCCAAGAGACTCCGAAAATCAATATTTTGATACCGAAGAAAAAAAAGAAGAAGCAGGAAAGTTAAAAAGAGATCTTATGAAACCAACGCTTCTGTTTGTCTATCTTTCTTCACAATTGAAGCAAGTACTAAACGCAGCAACGTAGTGAAGGTTGTTTAACTTCCATATCTATTCCGTCCCATCATGTCATGCATCGTTCCTGCCCTTTATTTTTGTCCACGATTTAATTACTAACAACCTAGTTCCTCGTGAAAACTGTCAGATTTTTTGACATCTGACAAGTCAAAATTTATTGAGTGGAAAATCTGATACTTGGTCTCCAATTTACACGCTTTATTACCCGTAACAGGGTCACTAAACTGAAAAAGTCGAACACACTAACACAAATTGGAAAAAAATCCTCTCATGCAATATTAGCTTCTATTTTTTCTATCAGTTCAATAAAAAGTAATCTCTTTGTAACTTGTCTCCTTTTTTTCTCAAATAAAGCAAATAAAGAGACAAGTCCCGTAAAGACTATTTAAAAACCCCTTCCTTAATTCCTTCCAAATATTTGCGCAGTAATTATTTCACCCTTGTTTTGAAAAGGTCGATCCCTTTTTTTATATGTTGATCTCCTTTCATGGGCCGAAGATTGCATGCGCGAATTCACGTTTGTTTAGCCTTTTTAAAATTGTGCGTTTTGATCGATCAAACTGCCACTTATTCGAAATTATTTTGTTTCTTAAAAGTACCAAAAAACTGTATAAAGATAAAATAGAATCGAACCGTGCCTTTTTACAGCAAAATAGTAACAAGTTTTTACTTTTAGAAAGTCGGAATCGGGAAAATGCTGATAAGTTATCAACCCTAAAAAATCTTTGGGAACTCTGAAAATGAATACAGGATATTATCTTGCTGAGCAAGCTGACCAATTAATTCGGTAAGTCAATCTTCTTTATTAAAAACCCGAACTCTAAAGCTGGTCCCAGATGGTGAGTGAAATTTTAACTACCGGAATCTTCTTGAAGCACTTCTAATGATACCCCGTCAATTATAATAAAATTATCGGTAACAGTCTCTTTGTAGAGCTTCGCGCTACCACGAGGCCTTTCAACTCGCCGCGCGCGCCCGCGATGCCGATGAATTTTGCACAACGGCTTATATGGCCGAGGGGCTTGCTCTCCTTGGTCTTAATAAGCCGGATGAAGCTCTCGCTGCGATCGCTGAGGGAATAGCCAATTGCCCGGGTGACATTCACATTCTTCGAACGATGATAAAAGTTGCCATGGAATGTCCGCTCAAGAACGAGCTACGTGGAAACATCCAGCGTTTGCAACAGAAAAACCTTTCCGAAAACCCATTCCTTGTTCTTTCGATGATTGGACAGGATCTCCACCGCGCCAAGCACCATCAGGCGGCGATTGACGTGTTAGAATGCGCTTTGGATTTAAACGCAACTTCTATCAAGCTTCGCGGAACTGTTCTGAATTCCCTTGGAGCAGCGTACTGGGCTGTGGGTGAGCGAGACTCCGCAACGAGTAAGATGAAGGAAGAGCTTATTCTGTGCCGTGAGAACGCCGACATCGACGGCGAAATCAGAGCTCTGGGGAGCTTAGCGGCGGCCGCTCGTGAGACCGGACGCTTGAGCGAATCCATCTCGTGCTTGCGTGAGCAAATCCGCGCCTCTCGATCCCTTCCTGATGTTCAATCCTCAGCTGCCGAGCTGCTAGCTCAACTTACCAACACAGAAATGGCACTTCAAACGTTAGAGAAGTTTAGTGCCAAGGCGCGGACGTTCCTGCTGTTTTCGCAACGGCGCAATGATAAGGCAGAAAAGCGCGATACGCTGCGCCGCGCCATCGCCGCAGCGGAACGCTTCAAAGAAGAGGAGTTACTCATCCAATCCCTGCTCAAACTTGGTCAAGTGCTTTTAGAACTTAAACTGCATGGGGACGCCATCGTTCGCGTGGAACGTGCGAAACTACTACTCGCGAAACATCAAACGATCGGGAATAAACAACAGCAGCTCTTGGACGCTTGTGCAACATTATGCACGTGTTATCGCGCCGTAAGAGAACATTCCAAGGCCGCTCAGGTGGCCCGAAAGGGCGCAGAGATTTCTCAAGCGTTAAACAATCCAGATGTTGAGTTTCATTGTCTTGGTGAAGAAGGTAGAGCGTATCAAGATCTTGGCGAGCATGAGAAAGCTTTGGCTAGTTTTACTTCTCAGCGGGAGCTCCTCAGCCCTTCGAGTTATCCAATAGCTTGGGCTGATTGTCTCCTTGGAATCGTTGACTGTCTCGACAGCCTTGCGAGAAAGTCGGAGGCCAAGGCGGTCGCAGATGAACTGGCACACAAGTGTGAGCGAGAATACAATCTTCAAATTCGCGTTTATCGACGTTTATCACGCCTTCACGCGGATGAAAACTGTCTCGATCTTCAAGCTGCAATCAAATCTACGGAATCACTTCTTTACGCGGCGATCAAAGAAGCAGACACGGAAGTTGAGTGGGAAGCATACCATTCTCTTGGGCAATTTCATCTCAGATTGGGCCAGCTCCAACAAGCGGAGAGTTGCTTGGAACGTGCAAAACACATGGACCAAGACAAAAGCAAGGCGATTGATATTGATCTGGCTTATATCGCGTTTCAATTGAAAAATTTCGACAAGGCGCGCACTATTTTGCGTCATCACCATACGAATGAAGCATTTAATATTCTTGGTAAGGGTTTCGATTTTCGAAGCAGATGTTTTATTTTTTATTTTAGCGCAAATTGAAGAGGAATCCGACAACTGCCAGGTTGCGGTTGACTTGTACAAGGGAATTATCGACTCGACTCAGAATCTGACATTGAAAGACGCGTGTACGAGCAAACTTGCGAGATGTCTTCAAAGGATGAATCTGCACGATGAAGCTGTAGCAACCTTAAGAAATGTTGTGAGTAAGAATTCGGAGGAAACAGACTCAGTTGTTTCCGACGCAACGCTTAATAAAACCGCTACAACGACAGCCACGATCTCCAGTATCCATTCTGCGGCATCAAGTACAGCTGAACAGCTCCACTTGTCACTTGCTGAGTCGCTCGCAGCTATTGGGAATATATCCGAAGCTCTTGAAGAAGCAGAGCACGCGGGACAGACGGGCACGTCGCTACGAGAGCTGCTTCTTATCCGCGAGAAAAAGCTGACTGAAGCCTTGCATGAGCGTGTTTCTGATCCAAGACCTGGTCTTCACTTTTCTCTCTGTCGGTTGGACCTGCACTGCTGGCTCGTAAATGACTACCAGCAAGTTATCGCTTTCTGCGGTCATTCAAAGGCTTCTGATCATCTTGTGCGTCTCCGGAATATCATGCTTCGTGATCTGAGCCCACGCATGGACATTTCTGATCAGTCGATGGACAGCACTGATGATAATTTCACTCTTCACTCGGCGTCCTCTTATCTGTATGAAGCTCTTATCGGCGCATTCGAAGCGGAACTCGTTCGTGGCCAGTCTCTGGAACTTTTCTGCCATGATGATCGTCTGTTATCAATTCCTTGGTCTTGCTTGACTGGAGACGACAAGATCCCTCTCGTGGAAAAATTCAAGATCGCCGTCGTGCCGACAGCGCTTGATATGAAACCCGCCTCACCCGAGACTGGTGTCAAGCTCGTGCAGATACAATCGCTTGAAACCCAATCTGAGCCTAATAGCAAAGACGATGGATTCCCACGAAATGTGATCTCAAATCTCGCAGAGCTAAAATCAACTCTTTCGATAGAGAAACACATTTGGCTCAGTCTTGAAGTTCGGAACGAGCTCGAGCTCTGTCTATCTGAAGAACGTCACGACGTGTTTAACTTATTTTCTGCAGACGAGCTCGCAAATGTCAGCCTGGTTATTCTCGATTCCGACAATACTGGAGCTCTTGCAGATGTTTTAATCAAAGCAGGAGTTTCGTCAGTCATAAGGCCTCTTTGGAAAGTTCCGAAAATCGCGGTTTCAGATTTCGTGCGCCTCCTGAATGAGAGCTTGGAGGCGATGGATCCCATCAGCGCTTTGCAAGATGCTCAGCTGAAACAGAAGTCTGGGAAGAAATTCATGGACACCAGTTTCTGGGGTGCTTGGATTGGTACTGGAATACCCAAATCTGGACCTAATGCTTCGATTACTGACGCTCTTTATGGGCTTCTCCGAGCTGAACCATGTCGAGCTCGTCGGACTCTTCTACAGGTTCAACTTGGCGAGAAGACTCTATCAGAAGATGACGAGTCTCTCGTGGACAACTTCACCTCTTTGGTTCCATCGCTTCTAGCCATTCCAGTCGATTGCTTGAGCGCCCTGGTTCCGCTCCTTCCACGACGTAGGCTTCTTGGCGAAATTAAGCGGCAACTGAAGTCATCTGATCTGAGCAAAATCGATATCGACATGAGCTCCTGGGCTGCCGGCGGGTGCCACGATTTCCTCCAGAAAATGGGCTTTGGCGTCGTGGAAATGAGCGCACAAAAGGTTTCCCTCCAAGGTGGCAAATCAGATATCGTCGAAGTCGTTCACCGCGCTCTCACGCAAATGCTCAGCTCGGATAAGAGCGCTAGTCAGAGTCCAGACCAAACCAGTCTCGAGCTTATTGAGAATTCACCTGTTGTATCTGAGCCGTCGAATACGTCACCTTTGAGACATTCAGATGCATCACCGTTTAGGTTCGTAGATAGAGCGGAATGTAACACAATAACAGATTGATAAAAATTTAATGAACTTTCTGATTAAATCAAATCATTTAAATTATACTTCAGAGTTGTCCAGCGCAAAGCAAAAAGCCTGAACGATACGATGGACTCGGCCATTGGCGCAGAAGCGATAAAAACTCCCGATTTCAACCTTACTCCATCAAAACGCCGTGTTGTAGAAGTCACTGGAAGATCAAGCTTGCCTTTAGTTCAACACAAGTTTCGATCTCTCTGGATCGGCTCAGACCCGAATCGGCAAAGATCAGAGGAAGACCAGAGCTCGGGGTTCGGCTCCGGACAGAATAAGACACTCAGCGAAACACTGTAAATTCAGCTTATTTGTATAAACGTTGTTTTGTTTTATATTTTATATATACCAATATTCAAGCGAAACTGCCTTATCTTAACTTATAATATAGAAAAACTTGATTTCTTACTTGATTTCACAAAATAGATCACACTCGCTTCTTGTACTGTTGAAGGATAAAAGACTGTAAAGTTACACTGTGACGTAATCTTATACAATCTACTGTTTTTGTAACTATTTCCTCGCTTTCATTGAACTGTAAATATTGCACTTGAGGACATGAAAAATTAATAAAAAAATATAAAAATTTATCCATGGAGATCTAAAAATTCAATAAAATATCGGTGAAAGGATTCGGCGGTTTTATAGAATGATTCTCTGTCAATATTTACGTTTTTGTTATCAATCATGGGTTCCTAATCATACTGTAATCGTGAGTCATGCTCTGATGAATAAATCCATTCTGATAAAGCTTGAATCAGGGTCGCGTTGAAGCACAATTCCCTTGGTTGATTCCCTGGCCAATGGCGTGCGCGTGAGCTCGGTTGAGATCATCTCCAGAGCTCCAGCTTCGTGGCCCTAGCGCGCGTGGGCGCTTCTTTATTCACGCAGCAGATCGCGCCAGGCCACGAAAATAGAAAGAAAATCGCTCCAAACTTGCTCCCCGACCTTCACCTTGCATGCGAGAGATTGAAAAGTGCTCCCTCGAAAAAAAATCGCGTATTTTTCTGTTGTTTAGCGGCGCGGACTGAGCAAACTTATTTTTTTTCGTTCAACGGCGCCACGGGTCAGAGCGATGTTGCCAGGCTTCAGCCAGATTTCAACCAAATAATACAAAAGAAAACGCTTTCGGACACATAAGAGTCGCTTGATAGAGATTTTTCGAAAATTGCTGACCGAGAAGAGCCGCCAGAACGCAATCGATTTTTATCAGCCACGGTTTTAAATAGCTATTGATTCAAATATATTGCAGACGTTAGCTTTAGTTTTTCAGAAATGCTTATTTTGATGGTTGGATTGCTTTTAGCTTCTTGAAATCTTGAAGGCTTATTTCCGCTCGTTATTTTTATTTATTTTGAACTAAATATGGTCTGTCTTATTCCCTTAAATTTATTGTAGTCTGGCCCTTAGTCAAGTCATCAGTATTATCATGCCCTGTCTGAAGCCCATGTGATCTTTTTTTGATATTTACTGTCTTCAATTTTTAAGAAATTTCAATCATTCAAGAGTATTTTTTTCAGAAACAAGTTGAAATATGAATCCCGAATACGATTACCTTTTCAAACTTTTACTGATTGGAGACTCTGGCGTCGGCAAATCATGTCTTTTACTCCGATTTTCTGATGACACTTATTCAGGTAGAGTAATTATTTGCTTATCGATCGCTAGAAAAGCATTGAGTGTTCTTTATTCACCCATAAAGTGGTGCTCGTAAAAATACTACGAATTCCGTAGAATTTAACAACGCAGATCCGTGAACTTTTAACTTAAGAAAGCTATATCTCCACTATTGGCGTCGACTTCAAAATCAGAACAATCGAGTTGGACGGCAAGACTATTAAACTACAAATTTGGGATACAGCCGGCCAGGAGCGATTCAGGTTAGAATCTCTCACCTTGATGCAATTCCACTTGCTGCAAATATCCAATATTTGCCGATCCGTCTTTCATTTTTTAAACATTTCTTTCAGAACTATTACTTCTTCATACTACCGAGGTGCTCACGGAATCATTGTTGTCTATGACGTCACTGGTAAGCTTGTATCCTTTATGCGCGGTCATTCTAGCGGGCTTTTCAGACCAGGAGTCATTTAATAACGTCAAACAATGGCTCCAAGAAATCGACCGATATGCTTCTGAATCTGTGAACAAACTTCTTGTTGGAAACAAATGCGATATGGTAAAATGATTAATCAGTCCTTTAATTGATTCTTCTTTTTTAGACCACGAAAAAAGTGGTCGACTACACTACCGCAAAAGAATACGCCGATTCTCTAAATATCCCATTCCTTGAAACTTCTGCCAAAAATAACACCAACGTCGAGCAGGTAAATCGTTCTTGAAGATCTCCGATTCACCGTCAATTTTCCAGGCTTTCTTAACAATGGCGTCGGAAATCAAGAACAAAATGGGCCCTGGCTCCGGCCCATCCCCGTCTGGCCCGCGAGGAAACGTCGACATCGGAAAAACGAACAGTGTAGGAAACAAATCAGGAGGTTGTTGTTGAGCAAAAGTTGTCTATGGATCTTTTCATTGGAAAATTAATTCCCCAAAGGCGCGGGGCTCCTTGTTGATTGACCAGCTCTTTTCAAGTATTTGAACAAATCTGTATCGATTCTGTAAAAATATACAGAGCTCGTGAGTAGCCCCGGACTGAGATATACACCACAACTCTCGCCACTCACTCACCGCTGCACCACCGTTCTTACTGCGTCAATTTCACAATACAGTCTCCTCCACCACCAGAGGATCGGCTTAATATCAATATCACCACAAAATATGTCCAAGTTGACGAAGATTTCCCGCGATTTCGTCAATCTTAAAAAAAGAACCGTTTGCGTTTTGTCAATATTTCTCTCTTTACGTTTTTATAATATTACATAAAGATAATGACATATTTATATAAAATAATATACCAACATACATAACAATAATTCTTCGCCGCAGCATGCAAGTGGCGCTTTAGCGTTTTTCTTTCATAAACATGTTCGAAATTTACTCCATCCGGTAAATGCAATAAAATTATTCTGATCAAAATGTCTTTATTGTGTTTTTACAGCGTTTTAACAGGTGGCTAGCAGGTAAGAAGAAGCGCGTGTTTCTTCATTTTATTTTTGAGTCTCAATATTTTCTTCTTTTTATTAGTTAACATTACAGATTACTAACCAGATAAATTTCGTCGCTGTCAAAATAACCATCATACAAGCTCAACTTCATATTATTCTTTTGACAACCCTAAAGTCCGTTTTTCATTCTGTATGTTAGGCAATGATTTTGAAAGGAGCCGGCATATTATTTTTGGTTTAACTACTGCAAAATCATGATCAATTTACAAAAATATTAGGACAAAGAGTATGAACAGAAGAGTTTTCTGTATATACTGTGCACTTATGAAGACTTTTCGTGTTTTACAAGAGGTTAATCTTGATTTATTGCAGCAAAGAAGATAAGGAAAAGTGAATGTATTTACAGAAACGGAATAATTTTTGGAAGGACCTCCAGTTAGAGGTAGCGCAAAAGGAATGAGACCCGCGAAAACTTTGATGCACTGGAAGTACGCCCAGGTCTGCGGTAACTGCTGGGAATAATTCCGCGCGAGACTTTCGCTGAGTTCCATTTGGGTTAACTGGAGGCTCTTCAATGACGGAAAATGCTTTGGTGAAGGCGTGTGGAGTTGAATTCGTGGTAAATAATAGCACACATAGAATACGAAATTTTTAATATAACGAAAGAGCAATATGAAATCTTACTGAAAATTTCACAAGACGAGATTTTTACACAAAACGAAAATATTCAGCATTTACGATCCTCACTCATCTTTTTATGATCTGATGATTTGAACAAAGAGAATTGCAAATGATCAAGATTTTCATTCAAAGCGCGTGTAGGGGGAAAGCTATCGGATTTGGTCTGTTCACAAAGTGATCAGGTTAGAGCCAAGCGCGGCTTGAAATTTCCAAAAACGATAGGGATCGCAGTTTTTCTCATTTTTAGAAAGAAAAAATGATCTTGATGAAATGAGATTTTTTTTCTCTCTGAAAAAATCATTGAATAGTTGTGCCGATTGATAAAAGGCGGGTTTCAAAACTCATAAAACTGGAGATGGTGTTCCAATGTCGAATCCATCGCAATCAACATTGCAAGGAGAGCCGGTCATATCGTCTTTAGCAACACAGACCTGGATATCACAGTGGACATGCACAGTCGAATTGACCATTGGCATCTGGTTCTGATCGATAAACTCGAAAACAGTGTACGAGTATCGGTCGAAATCCTTTGCGGCGCATGTTGCGGTCGAGCTGAAGTAGAATTAAGACCTGTCAATAATATGAACCTTACGTGGCGTCAAAGTAGAACGGAGCCCATCGCTCAATGCCGGTGAAAGCATCCGGGTTGTTTCCGTTGATCCAGAGGTTGTAGTCAAGGGTCAAGTCGTTGTTCCAGACTGTACACTTTGTTGCCCGGAAAACAGTGTTCGAGACAGAGGGGTTCTATATAAAAATTTACGTATCTGACAAATTGGTATTTTTACCTGAGAAATAGAGAAGTACATTTTCTCTCCAACTCGGAATGGACCAACGGCTGGCTCAGCAAAAGCATCAGAAGTGTAGAGATCCAACTGGAAGGCGAAAGTTCCAATGTTCTCGCCATCATGAGACGCCATGGTGCTTGTAACATTGACATTGTTGTCACCAATGTTGACGTTAGCGCTGTAGACGCAAGAGAACTCTTGGTTCATTCGAGTCTTCATGTTGATCTTGGCGTTCATGTTGATGCCTGAGCTGATGGCGTTGGTGAAAGTGATGGTTTCGAAGACGTCATCGTAGGCGACGGTTGTTCCACATTCATCAAGTTTGACCTCGACTCGGTATCGATCACCCATTCGAACGATGTGAAAGCTGTCCTCATCGCAGGTCTCATCCAGCAGTTTGATATCTTCAGCATTGGTGAAGTCAGCCGCACTAAAGTAAGCAACCATTCGGTCGGGGTAGCATTCCATTCCAGTAAGATCCGGAATTGGCTCGCATGTGTCGAAAGCGGTCAAGAATTCGCCATCTGGGCACTCACAGTAACCAGCTGGGTTACAAATGTCGCTGCAACCACCGTTGTTGATCATACAATCCCATGATGGTCGCTCACAAAAGAATCGAGCCTTCGAAGTACACGATTGGATGATGTACTTGTCAGTGGAGTAGTCCCAGAGGAGACAGTCGCCGACGTTGAGGGTGGCACCAACAATATTGGACTGTGCCTGCTGGATAGCGTTATTGATGGCAGTGGCGATCATTGAGATACTACAATCGGCTGTGCCAGTAACTGGGACCCATCCGTTGTTGGGATCAATGAATGCACCAATAGGTGTTGTTGAAAGAGTGTCGTGGCAAGTAACGCCATCGAAATAGCACCAGTCAGTACCAGCATCGTTGACTTTGTAACCAGTGAAGACAGCATCGGTGATTCCAGGTTCGAAGCCGTCTTTCTCGATCTGTTTGAGTCGACCGTGGGCCTTGCTCCACACGTTCATGTACTCAGCACAATCGGTGAACGAAGAAGCAGGGTTGTACATATCAACTTCCTCGTTGAACATCTGACCACCATGAGCAGCGCAGATTGAGGCAGCATCGTCGAAGTTCTCCTCTTCCACGGACAGACCGGTATCAATGACGAGACCCTGCTGGTTTGAAACCTCGTCGTAAGCATTTCCAGTATCAGCGTCCCAGATAATCGTCGGCTGATTGGCTCGTGCGATGTAGCCATCAATAGAAGCAAAGTTTCCATTGCCACAAGTGACGGTGTAGTCGTTGAAGAAGCAATCAAAACCGCCCTGATTGGTGTATCGTGACGCAGTGAATCGCTGAGAAACATCATTGCAAGCATATTTCTTGCCGGGCTGGATGATTCCGTACGGGACACGGAAATACTCTTCACAAAGAAGAAGAGTCACGCCTGTTTTGAAAGCATGGAAGTTCATATTGCTAAAGCTTGTGAACCCTTCTGCCGAGATGAAAAGATCGTGGTTAAGATCGAACTGTGGTCTGTAAAGCCACCCAGTAGGGAAGCCAGAGAAGTCACAGATTGAGCCGTCACTGTTGACATCTTCGAACCCGTCGGGACAAACGCAGCTGTAGCCTGGGTCCATGTTTGTGCATTGAGCTGCGATGGAGCAGGTGTTATCAGCACACTCGTCGATGTCGGAGCATCCGCCATCAACATCATTGTATCCGTAGCCTTCTTGAAGGCATTCACACATATATGTTCCCTTGTAGTTCTTGCAGACGCTATCGGCTGTGCAGCCACCGCTGTTGGTCGCGCATTCGTCGATGTCAACGCATCGATGATTGATGATATCGAATCCATCATCGCAGCCGCATTGATAGCTCGAGTAAGAATTGACACATTCGTCGGTTGTAACACAAGCATGTCCAGTGCCCTCGCCCAAACACTCATCAGCATCGACACACTCTTCGTTCTCGTAAATGAATCCATCTGGACAAGGCTTGTAACTACTGGAGTAGTCAAGCACGATTCCATAATTCTGGACAACATTGTCAGTGATGAGCACGAATCGTAGATTAAATGTTTGCGTGTTTTGGCCTGCAGAATCACCGAGGTTGTTCAGCCCGAGCATGCTGTCGTAGTTGTAGTCATAGTCGATATTTGTTGGATCAGCGAA
>Ga0115008_10004000_pt1 | contig 12212 bp, 19 predicted proteins | sample FraStrMetagenome_FD_87164 | JGI IMG/M metagenome (GOLD analysis project Ga0115008, IMG submission 87164) | Marine eukaryotic phytoplankton communities from Arctic Ocean - Fram Strait ARC3M Metagenome | ecosystem: Environmental > Aquatic > Marine > Oceanic | place: Fram Strait | collected...
CCAGTTAAACCAGTGTCGCCAGTTAAACCAATCTCACCTTGAATACCTTGAATACCTTGAATACCTTGTTCACCAGTTGCACCAGTGTCGCCAGTTAAACCAATCTCACCAGTTAAACCAATTTCACCTTGAACACCTTGAATACCTTGTTCACCAGTTGCACCAATCTCACCAGTTGCACCAGTGTCGCCAGTTAAACCAATCTCACCAGTTGCACCAGTGTCGCCAGTTAAACCAATCTCACCAGTTAAACCAATTTCACCTTGAACACCTTGAATACCTTGTTCACCAGTTAAACCAATTTCACCTTGAACACCTTGAATACCTTGTTCACCAGTGTCGCCTTTGTCGCCCTTGTCGCCCTTGGCACCATCATTACCGTCTGCACCATCAGAACCATCGGAACCATCGGAACCATCTTGACCGAATGCACCTTCAAATGACATACCAGTATGAGTATACCCATCAAGGTCTTTGCCGTTATCATCTTTCAATAGAATGCTACCATCATCAGTTACGATAGATGATCGACATCTACCTTCAGTCTCATCAGTCGATGCAACACCACCACAAGTTCCCAGTCGGAAACCACCTTGCACTTCACTCGGAAGAGCAACAGTGCCAGATGGTGCAGCAATTGCATTGCTTGTTGTGCCTGTAATAACAGCAAGGACTGCTGCGGATAAAATTGTTTTCTTCATTTTTTACTCCATTTTAAATGCACGATGTTTGTGCCTTTTTCTATTTCTTGTATACTATTATAAGCATTCAGGATGAGATGTCAAGTCCTCACTGTGACCTTAATAGTAGTCAGGGATGACACGCACTATCTCTTTGTACTCTTTCTTAGTGATGCCCATCAACTCGCATAAAGACTCATCATCCCATTTATAGTTAAAGTTAACAAGTGGAACCGTAGTCAGTTCCCCGCGAGAAAGTTGTACATTATATTTCAATATGGACAGACAGAAACGAGCAACTTTAGATTGCAGATAAAGTCTAACGTTCTTCAATTGCTTGTCATTTTTAACGGGAATACCTCTGCCTGATTCAACTCGGTCGAACTCGGAATCCTTTGAGCAAAATGTGAAGAAGTCTGCTGACCCCACATGCCCTCTTATGCCCTGAATATAGAAACGAGTACCTTTGTGCTTATCATCCCCTACGTTAGATGGGTCAACAATAACATCCTGAATTGAACCATGTTCGGAAACATATTCAGAGACTCTTTTCTTTAACTTTATGAAGATTGTCGGTTCCATTTCAGTTCTGACAATACCATCTATTTCAATATTTTCATAAAATGTTCCATCACAATATTCCAGAAATTCTACTTTACCACTGTTACTATAATCTTTCTGGAGATATGTGACCGCAAGGTTGGAACCAACCTCTGCTTCAGGAAAAACCTTACATCCATCCATTAGTTTAACATGTGTGGTATGCTCTTTCACATTCTCTAACATCTTAGCATCAGGTACTTTTTTATTTTCTTTCTTGTTAAGATATGGTGAGGCAGGTTGGATAAATGCCATCTGTCCGTCATCAACAAGTAGTTCTAATGCCTTATTGAAGAACTGCTGATGTAGGGCAGAAACGCCTTTATATGGTGGATTAGCAGCAATCACATTAAACTTCATATCTTCAATCTCTTTAAGTGTTAATACCTCAATGCCTGTCTTCGCTTCCAGACCTTCTTTGGTTTTACGGATAATAACAGGACAGTCTGTTGTGAAATAGACATTATTAAATCCTGCTTCTTTCAAGTCAACTGCCATAGCATAATCGAACATTGCAAGGATTGCAGAATCCTCACACTTATTATTGACTGTTTTAAACAGCATTTCCTCTACAACAACTGCACTAGTTGCCTTACTATTATTATATAGTATTGCGTTTAGTGCAGATGTGTCATCGCGACAGATGCTCGCTAATAGTGCATAATCTTCGTTCTTCATAATATGTCCTTGCTTCACTTCTCGATTCAATACAACCATTATACACCATATGAGGTCAAATGCAACCCGTAAAATGTCAATGGAATCAATGACTTACGAGTGCCACCGCTCAGTTTGCCAGATTTGTCGCCAGATTCAACTTCGCTTGTGGGTCAATGGGTGCGGCATACTCTTGCAAGGCAACTTTCGCCTTCTTCCGCATCTGATTCCAGAATACGATGTTGCCGTCCACGCTTTTGGATATCTCTTTGAAGTTAATAACCTCGACCATCTCACCGTGATTCTTTGCCAACTTGTAGTGCATCCCTTTACCTGTAGTGAACAGGATGTATCGCGCAGTGCAAGGGTGACCCTCTTGCAGTGCTTGCTGTTGAGCATTAGACATGAAGTTAGGAATCCGTGAACCATCGTTGGTAGTGAATTCCTTTGTACGATTGGTCGTACCCTTCGTCTGAATGTAAACTGGTGACATGGGGCATGCTCGTCTGTAATTCTGCGAACCCTTCAACGCCTTATGCGTGAGGGATTCAGCATAGTGGTCTACGCCTCCATCATCCTCGGCATTATGGTAATCGTCAGTTGACCTGATATTACCAACATTGTACTTCGCACCAAAAACCTCAAAGAACGATTCACATAAGAATTCAATCGATGCTCCGAAATAATGTGGCGACCATGCATCTGGATTATTTAACAGATGCTTGTACTCTCCGAGATGATAGACCTTGATTGCCTTTTTATCGGATGCCAGTTTATTTGCTGTCCTGACATACTCCTTGAGGGTGTTGCCCTCAAGCAGTTCCTTCCTTAATGGTGCTTGCTTTGCGAAACTATGCATGTTGCCTCCTATGCTGCGTTTAACAATTCTAAGAACTCGGCAGTCATAGCGACTGTCTGCTTCTGCAACTCAGTTGCTAACACGATGGCAGACCGCATCAACTCTAGTTCTTCAGCATCTTCCTTTACACCGATGATCTCTGAAGTCTCTAGGATTCCTTTACCATCTACTGTCGGATAACCTGCTGTAGTTAATGCCTTAGTCCACCGCTCAACATCAGATGTGTCGAGTTTACCGTTGTTGTCAACCACTGCAATAGCGATGAATGCTTCTTGCTTCTTACGAAACCTACGCGCCTTCGGAGTTCCGTCCTCTTTAAAGTCCTGTTTAAATGGTCGCGTAACTCGCCCGATAGTCTGTAAAAACTTCGACTGAGATAATCCTCTGGCAATGAATGCGCCAGTCAATCCGTCAATGTCAATGCCTTCTGACAATGTGTCGCAATGAACTACAATGCATGGTGAGGGGTCATTCTTAAACATCTGAAGAACTTTATCGCGCTTCTTCATTCCCTTTGCTGATCCGTTAAATGTATTGCGACCTGCTGCGATAGTGTAAACATTCAACTCAGTTCCTGTCGCCTCACGAATGTCAGCAATTTTATCGTTAATCTCTTCGAATCGTGTTGTGTTAGGTAATGCGACAAGCATCTTATGAACCATGCTTTTATCAACTCGCGCTGCCTGATCCTTAAAGACTTCACCGATGGTAGTGGCATAGTCATGCTCTGCACCAGATTCGTCAGTTGTAATCTTCGCCAAGGAAATGGTCGGCATTACTGAGTAACCCTGACCAATCAATGTTGCGGGTTCAATGTTCCATGATGAATCGTTGATGCCGAATTTAGTTACATCCGACATACACAGATCGTCAGAAGCATCAGTGGTAATAGGTGTTGCAGTAAAAAACATCACTGGAGATTTAAACATGTCCAGAACCTTACGGTTTTCCCTTTCCATCAAGTTATGCGCTTCGTCACATATTATCATGTCGAAAATGTCCCAATCCGCAATCTTAGGCAGAGACTTGTAACTGGTAAATGTGATGCTATCAGTTGACTCATCCGATAACCATCCAGACAATTCGTCCGTACTAGTTGTTGACCTGTTGATAGCGTTAGTGCTATCGTCATCGTTAGTCATACTCTGTGTTGCAGTTCCACTATCGAAAAAGTGAAATGGCACTTTAAAGTTCTGAAACTCTGAACGATTCGCCTGATCCCTACTCAATGCGATTCGGGGATAGACAACAAGAATCTTTTTATACAACTTAGATTCAGACTTTAAAATCTTTTCAATCAACTTAGTAAAGATGACAGTTTTACCCGCACCAGTCGATGCGTAGTAACTAGACCGTTGGATGCCGTTCTTCCAGTTCTGATGACAAGCACTGAACTGCGACTTCTGGTATTTCCGAAAACTCATAATATATTCCTTCATTTCTCTATTCAATACAACTATTATACCAGAATGGGGTTGAAATGCAACCCCAGAAACTTCAATAGAATCAGGGACTTACGCCATCTGCCTGTGGGAGTATATGTCCCACTTCTCTACGATTGGTTGCCCATATGCGTCTTCATCGACTGCGATGTATGCAACAGTCTGCAATACACGCGCATAGCGAAAACCATCGTTGGTTATCAGTTTGTGGGGGAACTCCCAAGTGGAAGTATTCTCGCCTTCATCATTAGGCACATAGGTGTGGTTACCTTTGACATCTTTCTCAATAAACGATCCAAACATAATATATTCCTTCATTTCTCTATTCAATACAACTATTATACCAGAGAGAGGGTCAAATGCAACCCCAGAAACTTCAATAGAATCAGGGACTTACGAGGGGAGGGAAAAAGTCAATGGAATCAATGACTTGGGGGTGAGCGGTGGCGTGGTATGCATAGTCATACCACGCTGTTTGGTGCTAGTCTTGATACGGGTGACCCTTTACCTTCAGGACAGTCAACACTTGCATCACGATAGTGGGAACGATAAAGAACTGCGTGATATGCCCAACGACATAACCCCAGTCTTTGCCACCGAAAGGACTTTCCTTCAACATCACCTTGGGGAAGAGAACTCGTAAGTTTTCAACATCCATATTGGTGTAGGAATGTCCAACTTGCATCAGTGTCCACCATAAACGGGTTCCTGCTTCACCAGGACCATCAGTTGCTATGTAAGACTTCTTTGCTATTTCTAATCTATCTTTGTAATCACTCATTATTATTCTCCGTTTGTATTTCGAGGGTCAGTCTTTGAGGTCGAGCAGTTTCTCTTCTATCAGTGCCTTTTCATCATAATTTCGGTCAAGTTCGTCATCGATGTAATCTTTCCTACGCACATCTGCCTTATCTGCTGAACCATCACTGATCTTGTTTTCATAATAGACTCTTAACTCATTACCTCTTGTTATCTCTTTGTCTAGCAGGTCTGCCTTGAGTTCGAATTCGATTTGTGAACCAGCGTGACGAGCATCAAGGAACCATATGCATGCAAGGATGCTGGCGGTTACACCTATTACGGTGGCGATTGCTTCGATTGTCCTTATGATAGATTTATTATTATCAGACATTTTATTATTCCCTGACCTTCTCTGGGTCGTTTAGAATGCTATGTTAGTTACTACTGAAACGACTGGTTGTATTTGCATGAACTTCATGAAGTGTGCGGTGCTTTGCAGCATGTAGTTGGTGATCTTTGAAAGGATACCTTTCAACCAAGACTTCAGTTTGTCAAACGCATTGCTTATCATCCCTTCGTTCAGGTTGGGGTTGTTCTCCAGTGCATCAAACTCTTCGGTCAGTTTACCGACAATCAAACCAACAACAGACCAGTAACGATACTGACCCGTCTTGGTCTCTTTGCCGTCAACTTTCTTCTTTACTGATGTGGTCTTGAATCGGACAGACAAGTCCATCTTGTTTGCAATCTTAGAGACATATGATTTGTCGGTGACCTTATGCAAACTACAGTTTGAACCATCAAACTCGCATACAAGGAAGTGTGAACATGTTGCTGCGCTGTTGCCAAACTTCACATCACCAGACATTGCTTCGAATGCGAATGCGTTAGCAAACTCTTTGTTGGTGCTAAAGAGATTGCCTAACTCCTTCATCATCTCTTTGTGTGCTTTGTCTGCTGCCATCACCATCTTGTCTTTGCCCTTGGCAACTTCTTTCTTCAAGTTACCCTTGGCGACTGATGCTGGTGCAAGACCTTCAAGCATACCTTCAATCTTCTTAACAACCTTGGGTGCGATGCTGCCCTTTGTTGCTTCCAGTGCTGCGTTGAATGTTGCGGTGGATTCGTTGCGACCTCCACTCATCAACTGTGCCTGACTACCTGACTTCAAACTGATTCGTGCCTTACCAATCATAAAGTCAGTCTTTGGTGTCTTGGTAGATCCTGGAACCTTGCCTGGCCAGAACGATGCCCACTCAGCAGAGACTGGATAGTTGTCTGCACCAAGAACCTTGCCCTTGCCACGCATTCCGTTCTTCTTCAAGAACGCATCAACCTTGATACCTGCTTCCTTGTCAATGTCGTGCTTGGCGTTACCTACGGGTTTGCCATTCACAGCAGAGATGATGACCTCTTCCATCGACTCTCCGCGAGAACGTCCTTCGGATAGGTCTTCAGTGAATTCGTTAAACTTGTACATTGTTATTCCTTATGATTGAGGTTATCTTATGGTTCAAAAAACTTGCGAGCTCGTCCAACAATAGTTGTCGCTTGGGACTTAGGTGCGCCTAGCATCCCAAAACGTCTTACTGAGTTCACCCATCGTTTCATCGGTTCTTCCAATCTTGCGTACTTTGGTGTAAATTTTGTTTACACCATCAGTCCGTATACCCGCAGTTTGTTTTGCCCATAGAGGTGTGTATGGACTATTTGCACCTGGAAATGCTGGTGCATTATCGTATTCCCAGTTAGGGTTATTAGGTATTGCAATCCACGCCATGAGACTATTCCTAGTATTAGATTATGTGTTTATTTATACTAATCTACAGTGCCATCTTCATAAGTTCCACACCAACTGCAAGGTTCTTCCTTACCAACCATCAGGACACCATTGTATCGGCAGTTATGCTTCCACAATGTTGCCTCTGGTTCAGTCGTGCTACGTTCACCAACAATCTCTAAAAGCATGTTAGGTTTTTCATCTGACATAAATTGCTCCTAGACTATGATGCTACCAGTTGCTTTCAACCAACCATCTGCAACTTGCGGATGTGCTGGAATGACAGTCAAGATGCAAGACTTATTGAACTCGCCCCTTGGCATATTCTGTGCGCCTGTCATTGAAATGCCAGGTGCGAATCCACCACCTTCATTATCGCTGCCACCTGGGACAAACAGTAATGGAGACTTCAGCATGATTGTCGTTGCAGTTTCACTTGCAACACGACCAACTATCTCACCGCACATAGTAACCAATGTTACAACTTCTTCTTCTCTTCCACTCATTTTCTACTTCCTTCCTTTGTGATAACCTTTAGACTCATAGCGAGTCACTTCATTTTCGGGAACCCGTATTGCTGCTCCCTTTTCCTTCTTCATCCAAACTGTGTTTGAATGTAGATTTCCTTCTTTATCTTTTGATGCCCACTTAGGTGGATTCTGCATCCACTTAGGAACATCGCTATCTTTTTTCACATCTGGAATCCTTCGGTTGATATCCTCTTCCCTGTGGACGTATTATCAAATACTGGACCCGTGTCCTGTTGTTGCGGGACATCATTGACCAGACCTATGTCTGCGTTCTCTACATTGTAGAGTCGCATCTTACTCCTATCGACACCCATCACAAACCTTTTGTTGTTGTTTGGATCAGCGTAACGATTCTTCAACTGCTTGACCATCACCTGATTGAGTGCGGTCAACTCGTCATTCGCAATCAGTGCAAGCATCAGGTCAGCAGTTGCAGGAAGACCAAATGATTCTGATGTGTCTTCAAGTCCTGGGTCGCTGCTACCATAACCACTTCGGGTTGTTTGGGTTGCACTCATTATCGGTATGTTGTTCTCTACTGCAAGTCCTCGCATCTCTTCAGCGATTGCCTTGATGTATGAGTAGGTGTTCACATTGCCACCGACCTTCATCCTTGAGGATGAACAAATATTTAGGTAGTCAATAAACACGATGTCTGCGGTGAACTTCTTCTTCAACTTCAACTCATTCATCAGTGCGCGGAAGTGACCACAGTGTGCTTGTGCTGTTGGATATTCCTTGATGATGAGTTTGCCGTGTGTCTTAGCAGCAATCTTATCAATCTTAGATGTGTAAACATCCTTTGATAAGGTTTGAATCATATCAATAGGCGTGTCCAACAAGTTAGCATCAATGCGTTCTGCAATAGATTCTTCTGACATCTCCAAAGTTATGTACAACACATTCTTACCAGCACTCATCGCTGCGGCAGCAGCGTGACACATAAACAGAGACTTACCAGCACCAGTGCCAGCGAGTATGATATTGAGTGACTTGTTCTTCATTCCACCTTTGGTGATAGTGTTGAGCATGTCAATGTCAAAGGGTATGCGCTCCTCTACGCGATGGTAGAAGTCGTAGCGCGACTCTGAACTTGTCAGGTAGTCGTGACCTACATTGTTGTCGAACGTCACACCCAACGCTTTAGAGAGGATGTCAGGCAGTGCTGTTTTGGTCAGTGTGTCGTGCTTACCATCGATGATGCTGATGGACTCCAACACGGCATTGAACAACGCTCTGTCCTGACACCACTTCTCAGTATTGACCAGCAACCACTCAAGGTCTGTCTCCTTGTCCTCGGTGAAGAGGTCAGGTAGTATTGCTACGCCACGCTGATATGTGTCATCATTAAGACCAGAGTCTTCCTCTTGCAGTGAGATGAGGAAACTGTCCATGCTTGGTGGTTTGTTGTACACCGCAACATACTTGACAAACTGCTTGAACATTATCTTGTTGATAGCATCGCTAAAATACTTGTCGTCCATGAATGGGACAACCTTTCGCATGTACTCATCATTAGTGAAGAAACTACGCAACACCATAGTTTCCATATCAATATTCAATCTTCTCTCCAGTCTCTTTGTCAATGTAAAGGTTAACTCCTCGCTCATGGAAGTCATTCATGATATGATCTATCAAGGCACCACAATATTCATAAAAGGCGTTCTGTATTTCTTCTGTTACATCCAAGTCTTTGTATTTCTCTGAAAGAAGTATTAGTTCCAGATCATATGTGATAGTTTCGCACTCATCAACTATTTGGATGTTAGTGTATTTGATGATGAAGTCTTTCCACTCACCTGAATTGATTATCACCAACCACTGCGAATCATCAGTGGACTCAGGGTCTTGGGCGACAATGTAATCAACGCCTTCTTGCATCAGGAACCTCTACTATCTTTGCGTCTGCAAACTGGACAAAGTTTATGTATCCCGCATCTTCGCGGGACTTGTACTCTGTGCGTTCAATGGCAAGCAATGGAACTATCTCACCAACCTTATCGGCATACCAGCGCATGCCATCACCCCTGCTTGTTATCAAGAGTGCTTCCATCATTCTCCAACCAACTCCATAGCGGATAGGTCAACAAGTTCTCCACCAATCTGGAATGCCTTGCGGGTAAACTCTTTGAAGTCTGTCTCATTGAAGATTGATTCCCAGAACTCAGGTTCTAATGTGTCCTTCTCTCGCACCTTAGTGCCGATGACATCGCCAGTGGTTGTGTCCACCTTTTGATACCAACCGTTTGAAGGTTTGACAACGTAAGCACCCGCTAGTGCAACATCAAGCAGACCAGAGTATGCTTCAATGCCACCTTCCCATGTCACTGAGATAGGAATCTTAGACTTCTCGCGAACAAAGCGAGACTTCTCAACGTTGATGATGAAGTCATACCCTTTAATCTCTGTGCCGACCTTCTGTTGCCTACGACCGATGATCCAGACATTGTCTGCTGAGTACATGATGCCAGTTCCACCAGACACGATGTCCTTTGGAAACAAACCAATCTCTTTGTATGTGTGGTTGATGGCAAGCATTGGGATGTTCTTCATTGACAGATATGGTGTGACCATACGGAACAGACTCTTGAGTTGCTTGGCGCGAGTCATGTCTGCGACAGACTTCTCGTTCATTGTATCTTCGAGTTCTTTCTTAGATGCAAGGTTACCGATGGAGTCGATGACTATGATGACATCGTCCTTCTTATCCAATGCTTCAAGTTGTGCAACAACATCAAACTTCAACTCTTCCACATTCATTACAGGTACATGCAAGACACGGTTTGTGTCAATACCGAATGTGTCAAAGTATGCTTGGGGTGAACCAAACTCTGAATCGTAGAAGATCATCACTGCGTCTTTCTTCTCTCGCAGGTACGCTGCTGCCATAAGCAGTGCGAACGATGTCTTAAAGTGTTTGGATTGCCCCGCCAGGACGGTCAGTCCCGATGATAGACCACCATCGATGTCACCCGACAGGGCAACGTTCATCATAGGCACACCAGTGTTGATTAGTGCGGATGGTGCGTAGACTTTGGATTCACTCAGGACAGCAGTATCTTTGATCTTGCTTGCCTTCATAAGTTTTTGCATTACTGACATTTACTTCTTCCTCTATTACTCAATTTCAATACTCTATTATAAGCATTCAGGATGGGATTGCAAGTCTTATTTGACTTCTTTGAATGTAGTGTTGGTTTCATTGTCGTGACATACCCAACCGTCTTTGAGGTCAACCCTTGCGTATTTTGGGTCTTTCCATGTCATTTCCTCCATCTTTTGGATGTAGTCATATTCATCCCAATCATCCTCACCCTCGACATCGATGATGATGGAAAAAACGGTGGTCTCTGTCACAGTGTATGTTCTTTTTGTCATGTTCTATCCTTCCTTTACAAATATTCCATCAACCATCATACCCTTGCGGTCTTTGATATCATCGTATGCCACTTGCAAGCACTCGGTGATACTCAGGTTATTGCGTTCTGCGATATTGATAAGCACCACCATGATGTCACCGATATCATCGCTCATGTCCTGACCCTTGCAGACATTGTCGCTTAACTCTCCAACTTCTTGAATAAGTTTGCATACTTGGTCTTTGTCTGTTGCACCATCAATCAGGTTGCGGTCGTAGTGCCAAGTCTTGATATTGTGTATGAGTTCGTCAATCTCTTTAGGACACTCAAAGTTGTCTGTTAATATGCTCACGGTTACTCTCCTATTGAAGTATAATGTCAATGAACATTAGTGCTACACCAATCTCACCATCTTTGTTCAAATGGATACTGTCTTCATCAATATATTCTGGCATCTCGTCAATATAAAGAAGGTTTAAATTATCCCAACGCATTTCGGCATCTGCCAGTGCTTGTCTCACATACGTTAATGCTTCTTCTCTACCAGACATATAAATGTGCGGAACCAACCAATAAACTTCAACTCCATCCATAGAACTCATGATGAGGTCTAAACCTGTTGGGAACTCTTCCATGATGGAAACCACATCTAAGGTTTTATCTTCTCCAGAATATGCTGCCATGTCATTTGTTCCAAGAGAAACAAATACCGTGTCAACTTGAGTTTGTCCTCGTATTGCAGTCACACGCCCAGACCAATATTCAGAAGACCCATCGTGAACTGTAGTCATTCCACCCATGCTGTTGTTAATAACCATTGGTGCATTATCCCTGCGAGATAATGCGCTGACAAAAACTGAAGAGGTCTCTTCCATAATACTGTCGCCCATTATGAGTACAGTGCTAGAAACTTCGGGTTGCCAATAACAACCCGAAAGCGATGCTATCATTCCTGCTGCTAAAAATGTTTTACGAATGTTCATTTTTTTTCTCCTATATGTATTGTTCTAACTGATCCTTTTCGTAGAAGTTCAAGTCCACAACTAGCACTTCCAAGAAACTGCTCGTCATAAAATACTTTTGCTATCCCACTGGATATCATAAGTTTCGCGCACTTGATGCAGGGAGAGTGTGTTATGAACATCCATGTGCCTTCGCTGCTTGATGAACTTCGTGCTATCTTTGCGATTGCATTCTCTTCAGCATGCAGCACCGCTTCCTTGGTGCGTACTTCTCCATTTTTCTTTTCTTCACAGACGTTAGACATACCACTCGGCATGCCGTTGTATCCTACTGATATGATAGCACCAGTTGAGGGGTCAACGATGATTGCACCGACCTTCAACCGTTTGGCAGTAGAACACTTAGCAAAGTTTTTTGCTGTCTCCATGTAGGCACTACAAACTTCTTTCTTCATCTTCATAATCAATCTCCAGTGTAACTATTACTGTATGCGAACTTCAATGCCCTTGCCGCTTCTACGTCAAGGGGTCTAGACTCATACCAACCACCAGTCTCGCCATCAAGTTGCTTGCACATCTCAACTATCTGGTTCTGCGTGATA
>Ga0115008_10004001_pt1 | contig 12208 bp, 12 predicted proteins | sample FraStrMetagenome_FD_87164 | JGI IMG/M metagenome (GOLD analysis project Ga0115008, IMG submission 87164) | Marine eukaryotic phytoplankton communities from Arctic Ocean - Fram Strait ARC3M Metagenome | ecosystem: Environmental > Aquatic > Marine > Oceanic | place: Fram Strait | collected...
AGAGCCGTTTACAGATTTTCAATAGCTTCATGCGGAAAGAAAACCCAAAATGAGCTGTTTCAGTCTCGGGTGATGACGTCATAATTCTCAAGGTTGACGAGGTTTTCAAGAAATTTTTTCATTTGACCAAAAAATTTTTTTCTTGTTTCTAGTTTAGTTTGACGAGCTCTTTCATATGACGATTTCAGATTTTTCATAGAGTTATGCGGAGAGAAAATAGCTTTTTAAGTACTCGAAAAAAGTACTTCCGGTTCCCCAAACAAATTTTTTTTAGAAAATTTTTCTTTTTCTTCTTGAAAAACTCAACGACTCAAAAAACCAAATTCCTAGCTCAAATAGGCTCCATTTCCCAAATAGCTCGCGACCACCCTATTTATAGACTTCAATAAAATAAAGTTTAGTTTGATAATTATATAAGATATCATATTTATAGATTATCTCTGTTATTAATCGATTGAAGTTTATTGTTCTAGCTTTCAGAATTATAAAGAGCCATCTTCAGAAACTTTCAACCTTTTTAAATTTCTGTGGAAGGTTTAAAATAGTTCCGAAAGTTTTAGCAATAAACTTCACTTTTACAGTCATTCCCCACAATTTCGTCCATTTTTTGCATGTCCATTTCCTGTAATTGGTAGTGGGGAATGGCTATATATCAATGAATGCAGTAAATAGAGCTGCAGAGGATTGAACTGTTGCAGATGAATCTCGCGATCGAGCACGGTTCGTTCCCGATGCGCAGCTTAGCGCTCCGCTTGACATTCGCAATTTTGTATTCTGTGAAGCGGCGCCCCCTCTCAGGTCTGAATTGCGCTCCCGCTAAATAACATAACCCAAAAAAATCGTCACTTTTTAGTCAAAAAATTAGAGAATTTAAGAAATTACTGTCAGAAAATTTACTCGACGTCAGTTTGGGTCAAATACAATTACAAATTTTTCAAGTAATATTTGAGATTAACTTGAAACTCATTTTTAAAGAAATCTTAATGTATGAACGAAAATAATTATTAAAAATATCTTCTGTTTAGAAATTGTGACTCGGGAGAAACTGGCGAAGTAGAAAAAAGTACAGAAAAAAATCAAAGAATCTGGATTCATGGAGAACATAGACCCGCAGAAAATGCGCCTGCTGATACTGACCGCAGTGGGCATGTGCATCGTTAGTCCGATAATGGACTCGATCGTCACTCCTTTGGCCTTCTTTCTTATTGCGGCTAGTTTCTATGATAGCCGCGCCGCACAGAATCAGGTAACGCATTGCCACATCATTTCCGGCCATCAAAATATAATTCTTACAATCGCTATTTTTCGTAGAGATAATTAGTAATGCAAATTCATCTCATCATTATATTATATAATTTATATATCATATATAATATATGACAATCAATTGTTCTGATTGTCAAAAATAATTGATAAAGTATCTTTGTCCCAAGGTCGGATAGCCCGCGCGATATCTCGAGAACATTTGATTTATCGTTTTCATTGTTTTAATTTTGATATAATGACTTTTATCGTAAACTAGAACGCATCCTTTCATGAGGTTATTGACAATTTATTGGCCAAAATGACAAACTCTTGCTTTCTCACAAAAGCATGTAAATCCCACTTGCTAAAATAGTGCACGCACGTACGTTTTTATGTAGTGTTTACTGTATGAATGAGCAATGAGCTTTTCTTATCCCAAGATTTACATTATTTGCATTTCAATGAGTCGCATAAGAATCGCTGTCTTTACAAGTAATCTTTACTGCTCGCTTTTAATAGTTTCATGGCCTGTTTGAATGTCAAATCTTGCACCTTCAAGCTTTGATTCTTATTCATTCAGACTTGAATAAGGAAGGGTCATTTGGAGGCTCAAAGTCATAATGATATTCCTTCTCGTAATCTTTCATTATGACACAGAAAAACAAGACCACTGATATTCATCGTTTTCAAGTATTAATGTTTTGATTTATTACTCAAAAATACCTCATAAAATTATATTGTCGACATGCAAAATTGATCAGCTTCACTTCGATGATTTTTATTTAACGAAAAGTAACCTCAACAGCTAGGATGCCACCGACATACCAAAACTGGTGTCGGGTTTTGTCGGTTTTTAAAGTTTGAAAAATTTTGATGTAGACTTTTGTCGGATTTTTGTCGACACCAAACCGACATGGGTTTTGTCGGTGGCTATCCTGGCTCAACAGCAAGTCAAATACGGTATTGAGAATTCTTAAACAGCTTTGAAAGCGAATTCCATGGATCAAGCCTTTGTGAGTTCAGAAAATCAAAGAATTATTTGCTTGAATGAGAAAAAACGCTGTTCCTATTGTCCCATGTTAAAATAAGTCTCTTTCAGAATCGAAGTGGCCCTCGGGCGCGAATCGTCCCCCGCCAGAACGCTCAAAAGACAGTCAAGTACAAACAGACAACGCGGCACCAGCAGCATCATCATCTGGAATCGCTCAAGCGTCCCAATCAGTTGGTCATACAAGTAAGTTCATTCACGGAGCTTCAATTTCAGCCTTGAACAATAACACCCGACCTTGAAAAACGTCTCAATTTAATGCTCAATAACTCTATCACTGATACCGGCAGTCTGATCAGGCATTAATTTTCTCCATCAGGACCACTCTGGCCACGACACCGATTCAGTTAACAGTTTCGACGCTGCCGACGAGCTTCTTAGTCTATGCCGCTTGGACCACAGAGTGAACCCAGGATACGTCGACGATGTTTTCCTGAATTCCGATATAAGCAGTTCGAAATCGAGGCTTCATCCCTTCACCGAAGCTACAAATTCATCTTGCCTGAAAGATTCATCTCGCAGCCGATCTGCCTCTAATTCTTCAAGAAGATCGCGCAGGGCGAGAAATACTCTCAATGCTGAAAGCAACAAGGACCACAACACAACGCCTACAACACTGCTGCTAACTACTGACGACTCGCTGAAGCGACTGCTGTCGACTTGGGCCGAGGAGCAAATTCGACAATTTCAGGATGAAATTGACGATACCCAAAAATACGAGAACGACTTATTTCTTTCTGGTAAGAAACGCAAATAACTGTCTTTTTACTGACTCGTTTTTAATAAGACGAAGAAATCCAGCTGTACAAAAACTTGCATTGGCAGGCTCCAACGCGGTGCTCAACTCAAGCTCAGCTCCAGACTGCATCATGAATGAAGATTATATGCTAAAATATTATATTTTATTATTTTTTACGACTCGCAAGCAAACAAAATAAGAAACAAAAAAGACAAAGAAGAGCTGTTTTTCTATCGTTACCACTTAAAGCCCCCTTTTCCTTTTTTCAACCTTTTTCTTCTTTTCTTTTCTCTCCTGTTCCCACCAATTTCACCAGTCGAAGAGCTAGAATTTCGGCGCGATTCCCAGATCCAGTTGAAAATTCCCTACCGAAAAATACACAAAACTGACCGAACTCATTAATGAAGGACTCCGTTTGCCCGTTAGGCGTCACAGATAAAAAATTATTGACAAGAACCGGCTCTATGATGAAATCAAGGAGGAAAACTTCATGAAATCAGCAACAAGCAATTCGAAATAATCATCTGTTATAAAATTTTTTGGTCATTTTAAGACAAAACAGCAAAATAAACCCTCAGATAAAATTTATTTTAAGCAGTTTTTGAGAAGAGCTGTAAACAAAAACGAGGAATATTCTCGTGAATTTTGATGGGAATTGAAAAGGTTGGAATCTTATATTATAGTCCCTATAAGTTGTCAGAGCACGCAAAATCCTGAGGAGATAGCCGTCTACTATCATATGCATGATGATCCGTTGTGCGAGTTATCTCGCTCCTCTGGCGCGCATCCAGAACTGGCATCGGCCCAAGATTTCGGTGGTCGCGCTGGTGCTTTTCTGCTCGCCACCAGCATGCTCAACTTGTGCGGCGACGATCGTCTGGGCATCCTCTTCGGCTCTTCCGAGTCTAATTCTTCGATAATGATTGATGATGTCTTAACAGACGCCTGTGCTTTTGCAGCGAGCGCCATTGAGAGACCTGCACATCTGTTAAAAATTCGATTTTAATCATGCTTTTATTTACCTCCAATTACTCCCCCTCGCATATATTTGCCGCTTTTAGCAATTCGAGGCATCCTTTTTGCATATTTCGAGGGAGATGCAGAAAACGGGGCGACAGCCGTCTGTCTCATATCAGATCCCGTCTCCAAGTCATCGGCAGAAGCTGTATACTTTTGCGCTTTATTCCCAATGGGACACCACATTCGCAGCTTTCTGAGCCAAAACTTTGTGATCCACAGAATCAACACCACTGTTACTGTTATAAATATGCCACCTAGAAGAAGGATTGCAGCTGGTTATGTTCGCGCATATAACTCACTGTTTCCAATTCCAACAACTCTCTCCATCGACGGAGAAAGAATCGTAGCGGCATCTGAATTATCTTCTTTAAATTTTATCTTATGAGTTACTGAATTCAGGGGGAACCTTGCCCAGAAGTAGTACCTGATGGAAGAAACTGTTTCAAAATAGTTTGACTTAGCCAGAGCATTCTCTATTGTGATTGATGAGGAGCGAGCTTATGTCGTCCGCACCTCTAGGTTCAGGGTCAACCCGGTTTTGACCTCCAAATTAACACCTGCGACAAAACACTTCCAATTCTTACACATGCACATAAGATTTCTCAACTTTCAACATGAGTCAACTGCCAAACCTAGCCTTTTGAATGTAATGCTTCCATGTGATTCCAGTTTTTGGGCTGATCGGAGCTTTTCTCCCGTAGAACCCCCGTTCAAAGAACTTGGATTGTAGGAAAATTGCAATTTATTTATTTTGCATAGAAAAATTAAGGCGATGGACTCTCATATGACCGTAAAACCGGTAACATTTTATGGCAATTAAACACACAACTCATTTATGAAATGGCTACAATGTTTCAATTGGCAATTAATAATCATCGTCACACTTCTACCAAACTAATAAATCCGCGCTTTAACAACATTTAAAAACGTGCGGGATGATCTCGAGTCCGGAGATTTGCCCTCGAGTAAGGACGGGAATAAAAAATGTTCTACTCTTGGGACGCTGCCAAGCTCAAGTTTGGCGCCGGGCCAAGGCGGCTCCAGTCCGCGTTTTCTCATCGTCCGATGCGCTGGCACGGAGCCAACACTTCGATTTTGCGTTGTTAATTTATCTTTCGGAACATTGAATAGTTAAAAAACAGATTCATAAAAACGTTAATTTCCTGCTAAAGCACAACGGTTCTATTTTGTTGATTAATGTAGACATAAGACGGTATGTAGCAATGTGTAGCCAAATTCACAGATAAATACAGGAGATAACAGTTTTGTCGATGATAGCGCGAGACCGTCTCTGAGCAACGGTACATGTAAGATGTGGGTAAGTGATGCTTACGCATACATTTACCTTTGCCCAGAAAAGATTTCTCGGCTTGTTATAAGTTTTCAATCTCTCTCGGGAAGCATTTCAGTTCTGCTCTGGCCACTCGTGTGCTGTCTACGAGCGCGTCACGAGGGACTAACACCACGAGTTAACATTTCATTGCTCTGGGGAATAAGTGACTAAGAGTAGTATGGCAAAAAGGTCTACTACGACTCGAGTGTCAAGCAAGAATGAAATCTTCGATGAGCGCGCATCGAACATCGTGAACAGCAGCGCCACAAGACGGCGCGGCCGCAGTAGGGTTACCGCGAGTCCTGGCAAGCTTCCAACTTGGAAACGAAGCCCAACACCTTTGGAATGAGCTTATGACGATTTGTGGATTACAAAGTTGTAATATAAGTTCAATATATCTCAATAAGTTAACTTCTTTAGTCGTCAGAAAGGAACCATTGTAAAAACTTAAAAACAAAGAAGCGGCTTTCACCTTTTTTTGAAAAACATCTTATTGAAAATGATTGGAAATATAAAAAATTTTACTGGTCAAAGTCTAGATTTTTATGTTTTTTCTCTCAAACTTTCTCAAAGCTTATGCAAATCCTCATTTGATAGGGCCAATCTAAGTGGAAATCCTATCGTACTGCATGTCTTTGACACTTTGATTGCGCTCCTACTAATTTATGCAAATTAATCTTCAAGTCAGTGTTTTGCTTCCTTCAATAAGCCTCAATTATTTTGTTTACAGTTGATAATAAGTATCCCTTCTGTGATGGGAAAAAAATTGGCCATAGTCTTTATTTAAATGAACACTGGCAATAAAGGCTTAAATTGGCTTGTATCCATTTTGTATAACGTTTTAGACAGTGCTTCAAGTTTTAATGCGCAGTTCGGGCCGACATTAAAAATGTCCGGGCGTTGGAGCGCGTCCAAGATCGCGCTTGTCGGTGAACAAACGCATGCTTATCTTACATGTTTCCTTCGCGGCGCGGGTAAAATAATATTGCATAAATACCAAACGACAAGTTCGATCCATCTCAAGTAAAAATATCAAAAAATTGGCTCGATTCCTGTTTTTTTTTTGATAAAAATTAAGATGATTAAATGGTTCATACTATTGGAAATTTATGTACTTTGGATAGAATCTGTTGTTCATTTGGATTCATCATTCGTAGGCTTACCGCACAAAAATAACGATTTTTTTTCTAGCATTTTTAAAGCTATTATAGCTATTTTTAAAAACTCGGATGACCTAAGCTATCATAACTAAAATCTTTCGTAAAGGCGCGAAATGGCTGCCGATAAATCTCATTCGCCCAAAACTTTTCAGTTCCGAGATTTTATTCTTAGGTAAGGGCCCATTTTTCTTTTTGATCATCAAAGCAGTCTGCCTGGAAAGGTTCGATAAAGCTGTCTGTTTTGGCAGCAACGGCTATATTTTTATATTCGTTCCACAACAGTTACCTTTCGTTTGCAGACACTATTTTGTAAATAGAATAAAGTTTTTGAAAGAGCATTATTGTCGATAATTTATCGACCTCGATTTTTTCAAACAGCAGGTGGAAAAAGAAAATATAATACTTTCAAAACCGCTCAAATATTTACTATTTGAGAAACTTTTCAATGCTCGTTCTCAAGCTCAAAGTTATGTTTACATGTATCATAAAATTCACAATTTTCTTGGCAGAGGATCAAGAACTGTTTGTTTTAATCCCTTTTTGGCTGTGCTAGACATTACGTGCTTCAAATTGAAGTATGAATACTTAACTTCTTGTAGATGTTTAACGTTACTTTTCGGTATATCATTTTAAGAACTTATAATGAAAAGCTTACCGCTCCAAAAAACTCGATCGTAAAACGGTCCAAGTATGGCGCCGAAAACGTGCTGTTTCACAAATCAACTTTACTTTCATCTCTGGCAAGTAATATTTGCCGAAAATAAAGCAAAATAATTCGAGAAAGCGTAAAAATTGAAACAGAAATTCCGATCGCGCTGGCCTAGAGCAAACTTCGACTGGCCGGGAGAAGTGACGCATGCTTTTTCAGAAGATCAGAATTTTGGAATTTCAGAGAGATCCCGGTCGCCTTAGAAACCCGCCAGAGAAAACTAAGTGGACTTGCCACGACATTATGAGCTTCCTTTTCTTACACTTTTTATTTGCCAACGGTCCATTCTTCCTTTGCGAAATTAACGGCGAATTTTAAGAGAAAGAATACAGTAACAGAAAACAGCGACGACAAAAGAGATGGCGACCAGACCAAAAGGATATGGACTTACCCGAGAACTAGCTGACAAGATAAATGCGAAGGTATTTCAATTTTTCGTGTTTTTCCTAAAACTTTCCAATCGTAGTACTCGATAGAAGATGAGCAGGAGATCATCGCGTGGCTCTGCGACATCACAAATGTTGACGGTCCAAATGAGGAAGGCCCCGATGGCTTTCGTCAATGGCTATCCGACGGGACGATTCTATGCGCTCTGATGGACGTCCTCGAACCCGGAATCTGCAAGCGGCCCCACGATGTCAGCAAAATAAAATTACAGGTGAATCAAATGTCGATTTTTCACTAAAGTCTAACTCTTCGATTGAGGCTCTGAAGGGTCACAAAGCAAACGAGAATATTTCCTTCTTTCTTCAAGCAGCGCAGAACTACGGCGTGCCCAGCAGTAACTTGTTCCAAACTGTGGATTTGACCGATGGTCAGAATATGGCGCAGGTTCAAACGGGGCTCTATAATGTGAGTGAACTCTTTTGAATCCCCTTTTCATCGTTCTTTGCAGATTGGATCTATGGCTCAAAAAAGAAAATTCGAAGGGCCAGTGATTGGAGCTAAAATGGCGGACGAGAATCGCCGAGATTTTTCGCAAGCGACGCTTCAAGCTGGCAAGAATATTATCAGTCTTCAGGTTAGTTCGATACGGTCTAACTATAACGAGCGCTGGACTTCGTCCAACAAGACTTTCAATCAATCTTTATTAATCAAATCGAGCTTATTGGCTCGATTATGGTCACTGATTTGAATTAAAGCGTTTTGTTTCAGATGGGCACCAATCAAGTCGCCTCGCAAAAGGGAATGACCCCTTACGGTCTCGGCCGGCAAATGATTACGAAAGAAACCTAGCTGCTGGCGGCACCTGCTCATCATTTTCTTCCACCCTAAATCTCCTCATGAACAAGTCCTCCAGTAACTCATGAAACGACTGTTTAAAAGTTCACCAAACAAGAAGTTGCAATAATACAAATACGTATAATGACCAAAGAGTATCTTTTTATTGAAAATCAATAAGAATCTCTTCGTTGATTTTTTGACTCGTTGAGTGTTTTCTCAAAATTCGCCTGCCAGTTTTGCAGAAGCTCGTCCTCGGGTTGTTCTTTCATAATTTCTTCAAAATGGTTTTTGCGAAAATGATCAATTATTTTGCGCTGAAGACTGGTTCGCCGGGAGAAGAGAATTTGCTTCTGCTTTTTGTACCTTTTCTAAATAGATTACTTTGAAATCTAAAACCACTAACATTATTATTGTCTTCACTTTCTCTCTGAAGGAGCCGAGAGTTACAAATAATGGTCAAGTTTAGTTGCAGCTTTTGAGTGTTACGAGCTCAGACTTGCATTTATGAACCTGCTGACTTCACATCAATTATATCACGTCATTAACTCAAAAACAAATATATATATTAAATTATAATTCCTGACCTCAAAAGGGGGTTGTCCACATTGCGTAGGATCCTATTTATTCCTATTAAATCACTAGATGAAATAATTAAAAAAAAAATAAAAATCTGATCAATCGACGATCATCGAAAACAAGTCAAAGTAAATCGTCATAAAGTTAATGTTCTGACATTCCGAGTACATTAAACTCTATTGAAGCTTTTGAATATGTTTGGAATCAAATATATGACCTGACATTTTTATGCGTCGATAAGCCATCAGGAAGTGTGTGATTTATGTTTTTACATAAAAACGTAAAGAAAAATATGATAATTGTGTAGCAATTATGATCAATGACAGCGTTTTGAGGCGGATATCTTTCTGACCCCGGTTAGATCGTCAAGCTGTCCGATTGAGATAAAGTGTTATGAATAATCTGCGAGAAGCCTCGATTAGCCCAGGTAAGGGCTCGTTTTTTTAAGTGAAGACATAGAAGAGAAAATGTGCTCGTTGAGACAAATGAATACGAACAAAACTGACAATAGAAATTTCATTCTAAGAAAATATTTCTCAAATAGAGCTTTATACTAAACTCGTAGTGCATATTGAGAAATCCTTTGAAAGTCTCCAAACTGCAGCATTGTTACTATCCTGTGCGTCCTTTGGAATACTGATCCTCGGTTTAAAATCAATCGAGAGAACAGTTCAAGAGAGCGAAAAACTGCTTCTTTTAGCAGAAAAAAAGGAAATTTCGTGGGAAATAACAGCCGCAGATGGTATATTTAGCGCTCATATCGCTTTTAATAGTAAGCTTATGTTCTCAATGATGAGTAATAATATCTCAATGATAAGTCCTGGTCGTATTTCTGACGGCAATCTACCACAAGTCCTACGCGAAGTTTCTTTTTTTCCTACTCTTCATTGAGATTGCAAGTTTGATCGTGATTTCCGGATTTCTTATTGAAAGATCTGTCAAGTAAGAGCTTTCTTTTGTGATTTCCTTATTATATTCTTAGTTTGCGAATGTTCAAACAGCAGCTGGAGTACGAGTTTGAAAACGGGCAATTATGGGGCGCAAAATTTCGTATTCCGCTGCATTTCTGCGTTGGCAGCTTGATCATCTGTCCGATTGCAATGGTTCTGCATATTATATGTATTGGTAGACTCTACTTGGATCTTTACGTTAGCCCAAATGTCTACCTTTGCTAGCGTGGTCAGCTATGAACAAATAAAACAGTGATTTTTTTTATATTTTTTTGTTTATTTAGGTTTTTAATATACAATTACAGAAAATCCAAAATTGAGCAGGCAAAAGCACTTTTTCGCAAAATTTTGAGAAAGTGAAAATGACGAAAAATGGACCAGGGGAGGTTTTCGATGATTTGGAAAGTTGGACTGCGGACATATTATCAATTTTTTCGTAAAACTTATGTTCGCTTTAATAAAAAAGGATATTTCCAAGTTAGACTTAGGTGAGTAGAAGTGGAAAGCAGCGTCTCGGTATTTATAACTAGCATGAGAACGTAAAGACAGTTTTGTCAACGAGTTAAAATCAGATGAAAGATTTGGTCGTCTGAAGAATTGAAGCACGGCAGACAAGAATCTGGAATTAGACCGATTTCAGCTTGTCCTTGATATACGACGTCATGCGGCGCTGCACGCGAGAAGTCGGGCGACGCACGGGCTTCTGGACCTAAAAAGGGTTTTAGAGAATTAACTGTGATCAATTTTTACCTGATCGTGAAACTTGATCGTGTCCTTCTTGATTGCTCGTATTTTAAGCTGTCTTTCGGCTGAGACTGGCACGGCTGGTTCTGCTTTGTAAAGTTCAAAAACTTCGACTCTCTCGTTGAATGTGACTCTTCTTAGCGGCATTCTGCTCGTGTGATATCTGCTTGGTGGTGCGATAGCAATCAGTCCAGTGGTCGGTAGGTGATCCACGTAGGTTGCAGACGAGCCGGAAGAACTGACTGAGCCGTCCGAGTACGATCCTGTAGAACCTGTTGAGCCGTTGCGGGTGTGCTTATGGATCGGAGCTGGAGCAGCGCGACGCTGAGCATGAGCCTGAAGGTCCACCGGAGCAGAGTAAGAGCGCCCGAATGGCATCTTTTTCGGAACCCTTAATTTTGTTAAAGACTTTCTTGTTCATTAAACTTACGTATTGGTTTTCTTAGAAGTTGTGAGATTCATCTTTTGCGTAATTTCGCGTAACTCCTCGACGGATAGTGACGAGCGTGACCTCATCGACGGTCTGCTCTGCAAAGTAGAAGATGCTTTCTAGTCTGGGTTTATCCAAAGTCACGGTATACTTTTGGCAATTGCCACCCGGTTGCGTCGCAGCATTCCTCGAAGAGGTCGTAGCTATGTCTGATTGAGACGCTGGGACTGATCGAGGAATGCCGCCGACGCCCTTGGTGGAGCAAGAAGAGTCAGGGAGGCACCAAGTTGCGATTAGGGCTATTTGAGCAGAAACACAGTATTTCTACGCAATAGCAAATTGTGGTGCAGGGGACATACTTCTTGAACTAGACATTCAAGACTCTCATTCAAGAGTCCTGAGACTTCAAAGAAAAAAGTAAAAAGCATTTTCCTCAGAAAGTATTTTTATCCTATTAATTAAGTTCTATTTTGATGAAATAAAGGTGCTTCATAAATACAGAGTGTTGGTCTTTAATTTTAAACCAGTAATTTTTGTCTGAGATTTTAACAAAGTTACTTTGGATTTTTGTAAAAAGAGCTTATCGGCTCACGCTCGGGAAATAAGTCGTGTCACGTGATGCAGCTGGGTTCAGCTTATCGTTAACATATTACGAAGTAAAATTGAACACCAAGCGTAAATATTTCTGGCTTGGAAAAATGAATTTCAAGTTCGTATTTTCATAGTTCGCCGCGTAAGCATCTGATAACTCCGGGTGCCTAGGTCATGGTTTATTTTTTCTACAGCGCAAGAAATGATCCTCTAATGATCACGTGCTTGATTCCGTGGATCAACTCACGCTCTCTCGAAAGGGTGTTCTTTCTTTAACGAGAAACGTGAAAATTGCCAAGTTTGAATACGTGCATACCTTGCGTTGATTTACAAAAATTTAAAAGTCAATTTAAGGGGGTAACAGCCGCTAAAGAATGACGCCAAAAATCAGAAGACAGACAGGTCTTTCATAAAACAGTGAGTGCTTATGCGTGAGGAT